>Ga0315274_10003261_pt1 | contig 24192 bp, 25 predicted proteins | sample YL17G02_20_MG_FD_203700 | JGI IMG/M metagenome (GOLD analysis project Ga0315274, IMG submission 203700) | Sediment microbial communities from Yellowstone Lake, YNP, Wyoming, USA - YL17G02_20 | ecosystem: Environmental > Aquatic > Freshwater > Lake > Sediment | place: USA: Wyoming | collected...
AAAGTCACAGACGAAGAACTGGCCCAAGTGCGGCTGAAACCCCATACTTTTCACGGTGATTGGAACTACACAATCCAGAATCGACCTCACAGCGATAAAGTGTAAATGTTATTTACTGACAACTCCTTAGTGGTCAGCCAGCGTTTCGCATCATTGCGCTTGGCGTGCTTGGCCATCTCTAGCAACAAATGTTTGAGCTTTCGAAAATCCGTCTCTGTAAGGTGTGGACACGCGAGGTGAGCTGCCAGGCCTTCAAGTCTGCTGCGGATAACGAAAAGCTCCCTAAGTTCCGCGACCGAAACACCCGATACGCTAACGCCTCGTTGCGGAACGATAACGACCAGGCCCTCGGTTTCCAGCCGAGTCAGCGCCGCACGGACCGGCATGGGGTGACCCCCATGGCCTTGGCAATTTGTCCCGTGGAAATGGATTCTCCCGGACCGAAACGTCCGCGGATGATGTCGAGGCGCAGCTGATGGTGCACCAGTTCGCTGAGGGTCTTGCGGGGGCCAAGGCGGGGAAAAACCTGTCGGGGCATCTTCGCCTCAGCGGATCATAATTGATCTAAGATCTTAGATCGGGAAGTATCGGGAAGATCTATCACTCGCCAGAATGGTTGTCAAGGGCTTTTGTGGTGTTGGGTGTGCGACATAAATGTGGCTCCCGGAGTCTAGCTGGCTGAGCGCGCCTCCCAGAACTCCTCCCGCCGTCCGCTGAGGTCGGCACAGCGCAGGGCAATGATGGCATTGGCCCCCTTGACCGTCCAACGCATGCCAGATTGCTTGAGCCGGAGGCCGATGATAGTCTTGCAGCCCGCCTCCACGACGCCCGAGCCCACGAACAGGCCCTGGCTGCGGAAGCGGGCGTAGCGCATGCGATTGGCGTTGGTCTCGAAGTAGCCCATGGCCTTGCGCACCGCCTCCTGGCCCTCGGCCTGACGCGGCCGCAGGCGCCCCAGGGCGGCAACCACTCCCTCGACGTCCCCCGTATCCAGAGTCTGACAGCGGGCCGCAGCCCAGTTTTTCGCCTCCGCGCTGCCGGGGCCGTAGAGACTCTTCCCGAGATCGGCCAAGTGCTCCCGGGCGTGATAGAGGTCCACGATCAGGATGGCCCCCGGGAAGTGTTCCTCCGCGATCCGCCAGATCCAGATCGCCCCGTCTCCCAGGACGATGACCTGCGCCGCGCGCTGGACGCCCCGGCGCACCGCCTCCGCGTAGAGGCGGGGACCGAACGCCTCGGCGGTCTCGATAGCGCCGACATAGGTGGTGGACGCCTCGTCGCGGAGAGGGCGCCCCTTCTCGTCCAGGTGCGTCTGAGTAAAGACGCATCCGAGCTTGGCCTCGCGCGTCTTGGCCTTCCCGGTTTCGTCCTTGCCCGGGCGCCCCTCGGTCTCGTGCGGGACCATCGGGGACCCTCCGGGTGCCCCCGTCGCGTCGATGGCGATGTACAGCTTGGGCACGGGCTTGAGCGGGATGACCTTGCCGGCCAGCGCGGCCTCCCGCTCGGTGCGGGCCACCGCCTCGACCTCCGCGCCGAGGGCTTCCGCGACCCGCTCGACCGCCTTGGTCGTGACGCGGATGCCCGCCAGCTCGGCGAGGTCCCGGCGGCCGGCGTCGAAGGCCTCCTTGCCCCCCACCCGGCCCATCAGCCGCCGCACCCCCGGGCTGAAGGCGGTCCCGACGATGTCAAGCGCCTGATCCTTCGGAATCACCCCGTCTTCGCAGTGGGCACAGTGGTAGTACGCGCGCTGGACGTGGACGGGGGCGAGGACCGTGAGGACCGCCTTGCGGCGGTACCCGACGAAGGCGGCCTGGTGCCCCTGGCCGCAGGGGACGTGGGCCCCGCGGTACCCCCCACCGTCGGCATTGAGGAGCTGCTCCAACAGCCGGCCGCCCACCTCGTGCATCGCGGCCCGGAGGGCCATCTCGGAGGCCTCGAGGTCCAAGTGGCCTAGGCGTTGGCCGTCCTGGAGGACGCGCGCCACCAGGCGGTCGATTTCCTGGGCGACTTCCTGGCGAACCGCTTGCGCAATTGTTTTTTGAGCTGGGCCAACGCGGTGGCATCCTCCACCACCTGCGCAGGACGTCGGTCGCAAATCTGCTCGTTGACCGCCACCAGCTCCGCGCAGAGACGGAGGAAGGTCCGGTAGGTGGCCACCTCCCGCCCCACCTTCTCTAAGTCGGGCCCCAGGCGGAGATTCCGCGCTCGGCTCTTGCCCCCAATGGTTGCGTTCCAGAGGTACTGGGGGCCATGCCCCGGATGGTCAGCGCGGGCGCACGCGCAGTTGCGCTTGCCACACCTCCGGTAATTGACCGAGATGGTCCCCCGGCGGAAATCGCCGAGCGCCGCCAGCGCCTGGATCAGCCCCTGTCGCTTCGCCTCCAAGCTTGCCAAGGTCTCTGTCATCGCCCCTCCTTCGCGAGTGTTCTGAATGACTATAAGCATTCAGATAATACCGCAAAAAAAGGGCGAGGCCAAATCTTACCTACATTCATGTCGCACACCCTGTGGTGTTTTTTCTTTAGTAAACGGACACGGGTGACCTCCTTTCTGGATGAGCACCCCTGTTCTACGACGGGGGCCCGGAGGTGTCACCCATGTCTGTTTACAGCATAGGAAAGCTCTATACGGCCCTTGACAGATGAAGTCGCTCTATATATACAGCATCAATTGTGGCCGGTGCGACTCCCGAATCGTAGGTCCTTTCCACATGCCCAGGAGACCTTGATGCCAAACCTGCTTGATACCGATGTACTAGTGATAGGGGGCGGTGGGGCGGCGGCGAGAGCCGCCCTGGCCGCCTGCGAGGCCGGAGCGCGGACGACGCTTGCGGTCAAGGGCTGGTTCGGGTGGCTCGGGATGCGCGGGGCCGGCGCGACCGGCTGCGGGATCGCCCCATGGTGGGGCTACTCGGCCGGACGGGGTGTTCCTGGCAAGCCCGAGAAGGAGACAGACCTGAACGTCACCTTGATCCTCCAGGCCGGCCTGGGCATGGCCGATCGCACGCTCGTCCGGTCCATGGTCGCCGGGCAGGAGGACGCCCGACGCGATCTCGAGCGGTACGGTGCGGTCGTCGCCAGCGGCTTCAAGGCCTCCGACCGGCGCCGTCTCGTCCAGGTGATGCCCGGCCTGGCCTACCACGTACGCGGCAGTGATGTCAGCATACGCGACCACACGATGATCACCGACCTCCTGGTAAAAGATGGCGTCTGCATCGGGGCCGTCGGGATCGACGAGAGAAGCGCCGAGGTCTCGGTGTTCGCCGCGAAGGCAACGGTCCTTGCGACCGGTGGAGACGCCCAGTTGTACAGGTACAGCTGCCATCCCAGCTGTATGACCGGCGACGGCTATGCGATGGCCTACAACGTCGGCGCCAGGCTCATCAACATGGAGTACATGCAGGCGTTCTTGGCGACGGTCCACCCATCGATCAACCTGCTATGGGGCGGTTGGTCCTGGCGCCGCTATCCGCGCATCACGAACGCAGTTGGGGAGGAGATTCTCCCGCGGTATCTTCCGGCTGGTATCGGCGTCGAGCAATGCCTCTGGGAAAGAGGTGGCCACAATCCGTTCTCGACCCGCGATCGGGCCTCGCGCTACCTAGACGTGGCAATCCTGAAGGAGGTCCTGGCCGGCCGGGGGGCTCCACACCAGGGCTGCTACGTGGAAGGAATAGATCCGGAGAGCGTTTCCCCCGAGCACAGGGAATGGATGAGCTACCGCGGCATCGATCTAGGCGGGCGACTCGAGGTGAGCACCGTGCACCAATGCTCAGACGGCGGCCTTTATGTGTCCGAGGACGCCGAAACCAGCCTGCCCGGCCTCTATGCCGCCGGCGAGGTCTCGGCCGGAATGCACGGCGCCGATCGGCTGGGCGGGCACATGATGGTGAACTCGCAGGTGTTTGGCAAGCGGGCGGGCCTGCACGCCGCCATGCGTGCCCGCGTGGTGGACTCACAGCCTCTCAGCGAGTCGGTGACCGGCGCTGCACTTGAGCGGATCGAGTCGCTCCGGCAGACCAAGGGGAACCTCAAGCCCGCGCAGGTCCTCGCAACGCTCCAGCGAAGCGCCTGGGAGAACATGCTCGCGGTCCGGAACAGTCGCGGGCTGACGGAGACGCTCCGACTCCTCCAGCAGATTCGCGCGGAGTCGCTCCCCGGGCTTTCAATCGAGACCCCGTCCGACCTGGTCCGGGCGCTCGAGCTGCAGAACCTGTTGCTGGTGGGCAAGATGGTCGCCCGAGCCGCGATACTGCGGACCGAGAGCCGCGGCGGCCACTATCGGGAGGACTACCCCGAGAGGGACGACCCCAACTGGCTGCGGGTGATCGAGGTTCGCCGCGACGGCGGCCAGATGCGGCTCGAGACGTTCGTGATCGATCCGGAGTGGCAGGACCTGCCGGGCGACCTGGGCGACTGGTTCTGGGGTTGAAGGGGGGTTGCTCCTCCTGTTACCAACCCTGCAGGAGATGGGACGTCGGCATTTCCTGATTGTGGATTGGAGGCCGAAGCGGCCATGCAGCTGACGGGTGAGCAGAGGAACATCCTTCAGGGGGACGCCGGGCCCCTCCTGGCGAAGTACATGCACTGGCTCATCGCGTGGGGGGAGGCCATGGGCGCACACCGGCTGGTCCCGGTCAGGAGCGTGCACGCCATGCTGCGCACGCCTTCCAGCAGGGGTTGCTCGCGGCGGACCGTGGATGAATACATCGCGGAGCTGCGCCAGGTGTGTTCCCATCGAGTCAAATGCCTCACGACCACGCAGGTGGCCAGCGCCGGCTCCAACTATTGGCGTGAGTCTGGCGCCAGCGAGGAGGAGGCCGCCTTCGAAGTCGAACTCCGGGAGTTGGCCCGCCGGGCGGGATTCCAGCTCACGAGAACCTGCACACCCTATCTGGTGGGAAACGCACCCCTGAAAGGGGAGATCTGCGCCTGGACGGAGTCTTCAGCGGTGGTCTACGCCAACTCCGTCCTTGGCGCCAGAACCACCAGGCACGGCATGGAAAGCTCCCTGGCTGCAGCCCTTCTCGGCGTCACGCCGGAATTTGGGGAGCTGTTGGACGAAAACCGCAGGGCCGAACTCCAGGTCGACGTCGCCGTTGACCTCGGGTCTCCGGCGGATTATGGAGCCCTGGGTTTCTATGCCAGCGCGGTGGCGGAGTCCCGCATCCCGGTGTTCACGGGCATCGAGCACCTCAGCGCCGAAGAGGCGAAGCAGGTCAGCGCCTCCCTCCCTTACGCCGAGAGCGCGATCAGCATGTTTCATGTCGCTGGCATTACCCCGGAGGCTCCCGATCTGGATACTGCCTGCGGTGGGCGCCCGCCCCGGGTACGGAAGCCCTTCACCGGGAGCGAGCTGCGAGAGACATACCAGGCGATGACGAACCTGAGTAAGGGCGACGACGTGGATACGGTCATCCTGGGCTGTCCCTTTGCCTCGCTCTGGGAGATCCAGCAGATCGCCGAGCACCTGGCCGGGCGAAGAATCGCGGACAATGTGCAGTTGTGGCTTGCGACGTCGTACCAGACGGCCGCGGAGTCGGAGCGCCTGGGTTATGCGGAGCTCATTCGCCAGAGCGGAGGCAGAGTGATGTACGACGCCTGCCCGGGGTCGGCCGCAATCCTGGGGTCGCGGAAGGTGGTGACCAACTCGTTTAAGCAGGCCCACCACGCGTTGACTGTTCTGGGTAGTCGGACGGCCGTTGCTTCCACGGAAGCGTGCATTGAGGCGGCACGCACGGGACGGTGGAGCTAAATGCAAACGAAAACCATCACGGGGAGAGGGGTCGTCGGGGGGAAGACTGAGGGGCAAGCCGTGGTGAGCATGGTTCCACTCTGTTTTCGCACCGAATACGACCCCGCGACGGGGGAAGTCATCGGCCTCAGGCACCCCCTGAGGGGCCAGAACCTGAGGAACAAGGTGCTGATCATGCCCTCGACGAAGGGGTCCTGCGGCAACTCCATGTCCTTCAGCACCGGGTGCAAAGAGGGGAACGGGCCGGCCGCGCTGGTCTGCATGAGGCGGGAACCCTTGGCAGTGCTTTCCTGCGTCGTGAATGGCATACCCATGGTGAGCGATTTGGAGGGCAACCCCTTCGAGCTTGTTGACACTGGCGACTACGTGCAAGTGGACGCCGACAGCGGGGTAGTAACAGTGTGGAAGAGCGCCGCCCCCCCGCATCCCGACCGCGCCGGGTGAGCGGGAGTGCGAAACACTCCATCCGTTATCTCCTTGCCGCCTGGAACTCCCCTGAAGTGACTCGTTTACTGGTCGGGAACGAGTTCTCGCGGACCACAAGGGGGCCCAGGGCTACGCGATTGACCGGGCTGCCCGGACGATGTTTATGACTTCCTCAATCGTGTCACGCGCGACTACTGCTCGCACGACGACCTCATCCACAACGCCATCCCAGGCAGCAAGACCGCGCTGAATGTCTTCTGGCGTCTCCCCCATAACGGCGGTTTCAGCGGCCGGTGTACCCCGCTCGAAGTGTGCGGCGTAGTGCGGGATCGCCTCGTAGCTCGCCGCCTCTCGCTACAAGCGGGTAATGGCGCCCGGGGCCACCGCCACCCGCACGTACATCATCATCCTCGGCATCCGTGTCCCGCTCTAGCGGTTCACTGCTGGCATCGGCGCGGCTGTCCGTGTATTGACGCCCGCACGTTGATACGAGAGTGTGACGTCCGTGCCCTGTTCCCCGAGAGACGCGCGAATGTTGCCGAGCCAGCGTCGATCGTGCCGCTGGGGATAATCTGTCCGGAAGTGATCCCCCCGACTCTCGGTCCGCGCTAAGGCCGAGGAAGCGATGGAGAGGGCAACCAGGACTGCCCGGCCCACGAAGGTCCGCAGTGGTCCTTCGCTTTTCAGTTCGTCCCGGAGGGTATTCAATTCACTCAGGGAAGCCCGCAAGCCGCCCTCATCGCGTAATGCCCCGCACCCGCGCTCCAAAGCACCCCGAATCCGAGCAACCCGAGCTTGCTCTGTGGCGTTCATGGCGGCCTGCAGCAGTTCAGATCGAGGCACAGCCCGCCTCTCGCCTGCGAAGCGCTTCCGCCCACAGACGTACTGCGCCGCGCTCTCCCCCGCGATCGCCCCCATGGCGATGACCTCTGTGCCCCCGCAGGTTGCCAAGCGGTGGGCTCCGTGGGTCCCTCCGGCGACCTCCCCTGCGGCGTACAGCCCGGGTACCTCCGCGGCACCGAATTCGTCCGTGGCAACACCCCCCATGAGGAAGTGCTGGGTAGGCATCACCTCGATTTGCGCCACCCGAGAGGGAACATCCAGCGCCTTGAGCACCTGCCGGATCTGCGAGTACCCCAACGCGGCTTCCGGAGACATGTCTCGTAGATCGTAATAGATCGCCCCATGCTGCGTGCCACGTCCCTCGCGCACTTCCCGGAGCATGGCGCGGGACATCACATCCTTGCTGGGCGGCGGGGCGGTCCGGAGGAATTCCTCTCCTCGCCCATCGAGGAGTCGTACCCCCTCGGAGAATGCCATGGTGGGCAGTTCCATGCCCGCAATCTTCTCGGGCGCAACCGCCACCGTGGGCTCATAGGACACGAATTCCATATCCACAAGCGGAGCCCCCGCTTCCAGCGCGAGGGCGTATCCGATCCCCTGAGTGCCAGGGAAGTTGGTGGTCTTCTGAAATAGCTGCCCCGCTCCCCCGGTGGCCAGCACCACCGCGGGCGCCTGGACGTGAACCCATTTCTCTTCTGGGTGAAGATGGACAAGGCCGCCGGCCACGACCCCGTCCTGCATGTCTAGATCGAGCAGGAATCCCCCGTTCAGGATGCGGACGGCCGGTTCTTCAGCTGCCCGTAATCGTTGGATCAGGAGCTTGCCCGCATCCACTCCTACCATGTCCAAGGTGAAGACCGCGCGCGGCCAAGAGACGCCCGCGGCCTGCCGGCGGGCCAGCTTCCCGTCCTTCCGATGGAAGGGCACGCCGAGGGCCTCGAAAAAACGGGTTTCCGGCCCAATCCGATCTACGATGGCCGCCAGCAGCGCCGGGTTGTTCAGGAACCCCCCAGCGATGAACATGTCGTTGAAGAGGGCCTCCGGCCGATCTTCCGGCGCATCGAAAAGCGCGGTGCTGAACCCCGCCATCCGGACCGAGGCGCCGACCGCCCCCGTCAAGAGAACAACCCTGGCACCCGCGAGATAGGCCCGCGTGGCCGCCATCAAACCGGCCATTCCTCCGCCAGCGACCAACACGTCTGTCTGTATCTCTTCCAACATACGATTCTCCGTCTCCCCCGATGCGACCGCGCCCCCGACGGTTCCTGCTCCCCTACCCCTTCGTTGCGCCCGACGTGAGTCCCTGGATGAACCGACGCTGCAAGACGATGAACAGGACGACGGCCGGCAGGAGCGCCAGGCAGACCGCCGCCATGAGTTTTCCCCATTCCACCCCGAAGGCGCTGATGTAGTAGTAGAGGCCTACCGGGATGGGGCGCATGGTGCCCGAGGAAGCCATCGTCAGGGCGATGATAAACTCGTTTCACACGTAGACGAACACCACGACCGCTACCTCTTTTCGCCGATCCGTCCCCACCTCCTTTGCGTCCTACCCCGCGGCCTGCCCTCCACCACGTCGCGACGGCCCTACTCCGCCTGCGCCGGCAAAAGGATAGTGGCCTGTCCCGTCGTGGTCACCTCCCCCTGTCCATTTTCGACCCACAGCTCGACGTCCACGAAATGCGATCCGCCTTCCGCGTATTTCCTGGTGATCTTCCCCCGGCAGGTCATGGGTTCGTTCGGCAGATTGATCCGCTGATACTTGGTGGCAATCTTCTTCACCCAGCCCTGCGGCCCTGCCCAGTCCGTGAGCATCTGGCCGAGGCAGGCCGCTTTGAAGAATCCTTGGACGATCACGCTCTTTTGCCCTCGGCTCCGGGCGTACGGTTCATCGAAGTGGATGGGCGAAAAGTCGTTCGCCGCGGCGCAGTAGCGCACCAGGGATATGGTGGTGGGCACCTTGACCAGCGCCGGGACCTCCCCACCAACTTCGACGTCCTCGTAGTAGGCTTGTGGTCGCCTTGCCATCTCACTCATCCCTTTTCTTGGACAGGTCGTAGCTCCGGACATGGCCACTCCGTGCCCGGGCGACCAGTTCCCCGCGCTGGTTCTTCAGGACGTTTTCCCGAATCCGGAAGAGCAGGCGCCCCGATCGGCCATCCCGCTCGAAGATGTCGGTGTACGTGACCTCCACGGTGATCGTATCCCCTGCCCGGATGGGCAGGAAATACTCCACCTCGTTGAAGGCGTTTCCTCCCCCGGTGTTCTTGTACGGGATGGTCTCTACCCAGGCGTCCAGGAGCAGTTCCTTTGTCTCTACGGGGTCGAGAGCCGCAAAGAAAGTGGGCGGGGCAATCACGGCGCCGAAGCGACCCATTATCCGCGCGTACGCCTCGTCGTGCCACACCGCATTCGGATCGTCGAAGGCGGCGGCGAATTGCCGTATCCATTTTCGATCCACCTCGTAGGTGAAGACGCCCGCCACCTCACCGAGTTTGAGATCCGTGCGCATTTGCTCCGTGATGAGCGATACCTGGCTCCCGGCCGATGTCACGCTATCCTCCTTTCGAGGCGCTTCTGCCTGTGGGGCCGGTCTGAACGGGAGGCTCAGCAGGGCATTCCCCCGCGTGGTGATTTCGCCCTGACTGTTCTCCGTCCAGACCTCGCACTCGATGATCGGCTCGCCCCCTCGGATCACCGTGCCCGTGACCTTGCCGCGGCAGGTCAGGGTCTCGCCCACCACATCCATCTGTCGGTACTGACACGCGAGCCTCTTCAACGACCCCGCCGGGCCGATCCAATTGGTCAACATCTGCGCCAGGAGTGCCGACTTCAACGGACCGTGCACCACCGGCGCCGGCAAGCCGCGCGCCCTGACCACGGACTCGTCGAAATGGATCTCGCTGTAGTCGTGAGTGGCCGCCGCGAACTTCACCAGATCCTTGATCGTGAAAGGCCCCCTGGTCAGCGGGGGCAGTTCCATACCGACCTCGACTTCGTCGAAGGACCGTTGCTCGGAACTCATGCAGCCGATTCCCCTTTGCCTCCCACGGGGCCCTCGTACACGATGCCCGTGCCGCGTGCGATGCCCACCAACTCGTCGCGCTGGTTCGTGCACCGCACCTCGATGATCGTGAAGAGCATCCGCCCCGTCTGGGCCGAGCCTTGCTTTTCGGAGAGATCCGCAATCTTAGCAGCGAGGCGCAGCCTATCCCCAACCCGGACGGGCGCGAAGAACTCCCACTCCGACCCGCCGTCGATACTGTACTTGAACGGCCACGGCCGCTCTAACCCTGCAAGCTTCGCGGCGATGATGGGATCCGGGCAGAAGAACGTCGGGGGAAAGACAACCCCGCCGTGCTGGCTCCTCCGCGCCCAGTCTTCGTCGGTGAAGAGCCGGTTCGATTCGCCGGTGGCCTCGACGAATCGGCGCAGATCGCCTCGCTCGACCTCGATGACATAGGGAGGCGTCTCAACTCCGATCAGCCGGCGCATCTCCTCCGTGATCACCGAGCCATCTGCCATCGCCCTTCCTCCCCAACCGCAGCTCTTCCCGTATATCGACGAAGCCTCGCCTCTCCCCGCGGAGGCGCGCAGCTCCGCCTCCGGTCGCTCCCTCAGATCACCTCCGCGTCGCGGAACGCCCGGATCTCCTCAGCGCTATACCCCGCGGCATGCAGGATCTCGTCCGTGTGCTGGCCGAGCTGCGGCGGCGGCATCCGCACCTGGGCCGGCGTCTTCGAGAGCTTGTAGGGAAAGCCAGGCATCTTCAGGGGGCCGGCGGGACTCTCGACGGTGAGGACCATCTGGTTGTGGAGCACCTGCGGGTCGCTGAAGGCTTGGGGAAACGTGTTCACGGGGGAGGCCCACAGGTCGGCCTTCTCCATCAATTCCATCCATTCGGCGGTGGTTTTTTTCGACAGCGCCTCTTCGATCACCGCGTCCATTTCGGCCCGATTGTTCACACGCTTCCAGAAGGTATCGAAGCGGGGATCTTCGAGCAGGTTCGGAATCCCGAGAACCTTGGACAATGTCGGCACCGTTTGGGATCCTGAGATCGTGAGGTACCCGTCCTTGGTCTTGTAGACGCCATAGGGGGTGGGGATGAAGGGGCAGGCGTGCATTTCCGATCCCCGCGCGGGCTCGGCCCCGGTATTCAGGTAATGCACCGCCATCTCGGAGTGCGCGGCGATGCTGCTGTCGAGAAGGCACACATTCACCCTCTGCCCCTCGCCCGTCCGTTGCCGATGGTAAAGCGCCCCCAGCACGCCATATGCGCCGTACACGGCCCCCAGGAGATCCGAGAGCGAGTAGGCCACGGGTGTCGGCCGGCCACCGGCCGGAGCATTCATCACATCAATGCCGCTCAAGGCCTGGGCGATCAAGTCTTGCCCCGGTCGGTGCGCATAGGGACCATCCGGCCCGTACCCCGTGGCCGAGGCGTAGATGATCGAGGGGTTCACGCGGCGGCAGTCCTCATAGCCGAGGCCGAGACGGTCCATGGCGCCCGGGCGAAAGTTCTCGTACACGACGGCGCAGCTCTCGACCAGCCGGAGGATGATCTCTCGCCCCTGAGGCTTCTTCAGGTCGACCGCCAGGCTCTTCTTGTTCCGGTTGTGGGCGAGGAAGGCGGACGCATACCAGGTGTTCTCCTCGGGATTCCTCCCATAGCCGCCGTGGAGCCCGTAGCGCTCGTCCACCCGGCCCGAGGGTCCCCCCAGGCGCGCCGGCCGTTCGACCTTGATGATTTCCGCGCCGAGATCCCCCAGCATCATGGTTCCATGGGGCCCTTGCATCATGATCGTGAAATCCAGGATCCGAACGTTGTCCAGCGGTAGCGCCATGGCTCTTTCCCTCATACGTCAAGTCCCTTGTGAAGGCCCACACTGCGGAACGCCACGGATGGATGGAGACAAAAGTAGCTCAATCCGATGGGTACGGCATCCACGTACCAGAGCCACGGGATGTACAGCACCTCTATGCGTTCCGCCACCCGCAGCCGGGTGGCCACATCGTGGCTAGCCTCGACCAGCCGGAACTCCAGGATCTCCATCGCGACCGACTTCCCCTGGAGAGCCCAGTCCTCGAAGTGGTTTCTCCACTCCTGGAGCGAATCGGTGACCTTGGGCCGAGGAGGGCGAGGAAAACCACAGCAGGGAGAGTGATGATGACTCTCTGCATGACGCCTCCTTTGCACCGCTCACGATTCGGGCGCTGCTCAGGCGCGACGGGTATAGGCACTCGTTCGCTCCCGATACACCGGGTCGTTATGACAGGCTTCACACGCCAGCATGTGGTACCTGAATTTTGCACGTGAAGACAATAGGGTCTTGATTTCCCTTGGTGCCGTTGGTCGAAACCACCGTGCAAAAAATTCTTTGCACCACCCAATGGGGTAGATCCCGAGAGCTCTCGGAGCCGCACTGAACGCGGCATCGGCCAATTGTCGTGCAAAATTCAGGTGGTAGGTGAGGACTAACCCCGAGGTCGATGCCTGCTCATGGTCGAGGGCGACCTTTGCGAGCGCCAGCGCGGTCGGACTGCGCTGTGCCAGCTCCCGCGCGAACGCCTGGGCCTCGGGGAGCAGGCGATCGAGGGCGACAACCTTGTTGGCGAGTCCTCTCTGAAACGCTTCGGCCGCATCGATCCGCCGTCCGGTCAGCGCCCACTCCTTGGCGATCCCGAGCCCCACGATCTGCGGGAGGCGCTCCAGCCCGCCGGAGCCTGGGATCGTTCCGAGCACGATCTCCGGAAGGGAGAACAGCACGTTCTCGGCCACAATCCGAATGTCGCAGGCCAGCGCCATCTCGAAGCCACCACCCGCAACATGGCCGTGGAGCGCGGCAATGACAGGCTTCGCGCACGCCGCAATCCGGTTCTTGCAGCCGAAGTCGAGCTGGATATAGCGTCGCGCCTCGACCCCGACCAGTTTACCGGTCTCGCGGAGGTCGGAGCCCGAGCAGAACGCCCGGCCGGCCCCCGCGAGGACGACCACGCGCACCTGATCGTCCGCTTCGATTTCGTCAAAGGCCGCTTGGACCTCGCGGTGCGTTGCAGAGTTGCAGGCGTTCAGAACCTCAGGACGGTTCAGCGTGATGGTCGCGACCTGATCCGCGAGCCTGACTTCAAGGTGCTCGTACGTCCGCTCGGTCGCCATCGCCACTCCTCCTCTGCCAGCGCGCGCCCGAGCGCCGTAGCCCCGGGGGCACTCGACGTCATCCTGCTCAACCTGCTGTGATTCGACACTACTCAACGCCCAACGACCTTTTCCACTCCTGGCTTCTCTCTTGTATCAGACATCCTGCCCATCAAGTACGTAAGGTAGATCTGGACACAGTCAGTTTCGCATTGCGCTTGAGCATGAGGACAACAACGTTAACCACATGGTGCATCGCATACCACCGCCCTCTGTGGGCACGCAATAATCAAAACAACATCCATCACGGCTCGCTGCCCGTACCTGTTGGAATCATCTGAAAACACGACGGCCCCTTGGGGGTACCCCATCCCCCAAGGGGCCGAATATACGCTTCGCAAAGGGGGAATCCTCCCTTCGCATACCGAATCCTGGCCCACCACTCGACTTGCCCTCCCCCCATCTACCCCCAAAGGGGGACCGTCGAAGCGCGCAGACGCTATCCCACCTCCCGAGAGACTGTCAAGAGGAAGTTGACGGCGTGATATGTAGTAAACAGACATGGGTGACACTTTCGGAGTCCTGAGGTAAACAGGACTTACACGTCCAGAAAGGAGGTCACCCATGTCCACAGTCGTTCTTACCCCAGAGCAGCGGATCCGTCAACGGTTCGCCGGGTTCGAAGAGGCGGAGCGCCTCGGGAACGTGACCCTGGCCTGCCGGCGCCTCGGGATCTCGCGGAAGACCTTCTACAAGTGCCGCCAGCGCTTCGCCGAGGCCCGAGGCGAGCGGCAGGCCCTGCTCGACCGCTCCCGCCGGCCCCACCACCCCCGCCGTCTCCTGGCCCTGCGGAAACAGACCCACTTGGGGCCGGCCCGGCTCCGCCAGCTCCTCCTGCCGCCCGGGATCCGCCGCGTCCCCAGTGCCCCGACGATCGGGAAACTCTTCCGCCAGGCGGGGCTCACCCGGCGCCATCGGGCCCGCCCCCAACGGTATCGCCGCGTCTTCGTGGTGCCCCGGCCGGGGGAGTAGGTCCAGCTCGATCTCAAGTTCGTCCCGTACCTCGTGGAGGGGCGCCGGTTGTTCCAGTACACGGCCATCGACTGCTGCACGCGGGTGCGGCTCGTGCAGTTCAGCGAGGAGCTCACGGCCCAGACGTCCGCCGCCTTCGCCCAGTACGTCCTGACGACCTTCCCGTTCCCCGTCCGCTGCGTCCAGACGGACAACGACCCCACCTTCACCCATTGGGACCACCGCGGCGCCCAAGACGCCGGTGGATCGCCCCGGGAAGCCCCCCCCTTCACCCGCATGTGCCAGCAGTTCGGGGCGCTCCACCGGCTCCTCCCGCCCCGGACGCCCCGCTGAACGGCAAGGTCGAACGGTCTCATCAGACCGACGAACAGGAGTTCTACCGGCTCCGGCGCTCCGGGACCCGGGCGGAACTCCAGCGCGCCTTCGCTCGCTGGCTCTGGCACTACAAGCACACTCGGATCCATCTGGGGCTGGACGGCCGGACCCCATTCGAGGCGCTCCGGGCGTTCCCGGAGTACAAGCAACTCAAAGGGCTGAAGTGTTACCCATGTTGACTACTTGGACAAAGTTGACGGCGTGATACTTCCCCCTGCCTTCACCCTAACGGGTGCAGGATAGGCCAGGAGCGCGATGCTAGGGATAGCCCCGCACCCTCTAGTCGGTTTCTCGCAGCCCCCGCGCTCCTGGTGGCCCTCGCTCCTTTCCAGTTGCGCGGGGGTTGCGTCTCTGTGCCCTCCTGTGCTACGTTCTGCCAAGTCACCCTCCCTAAATTCCGCCACTTACGCCGCCGGGTTCCGTTTTCCATTTGACAGCCTCAGGGGCGGGGTCTATCCTACCTCTTGCCTTAGACAAACCAAGCGTTTGGAGGGTTGCGCCGGCTCGCATGGGCGAAACAAACAGTGTAGGGTTGAAGCGGATATCCCTGGCTGCCGGTCCGGAACTGCAGGGACTCTTCGGCCGGGGGGACGAGCACGCCCGCCTGGTCGAGGAGGGGCTGCGCGTCCGGCTCGTCGTTCGCGACGGGATGTTGACGATCTCCGGCACCGAGGGCGCCGTGGCCGTCGCGGAACAGTTGGTGAGCGAGCTGGTCACGCTGGTCCGGCAGGGGCGTCCCGTGGGCAACCAGGAAGTCCGGCTGGCCCTGCGCCACTTCGGCCAGCACGAAGCGGACAGCTTTCGCGAGGTGCAGGCCGAGACCATCGAGGTTTCGGCCAAGAAGCCTCCGGTCCGCCCCAAGAGCCTCGGGCAGAAGCGCTACATCGAGGCCATCCGGAAGCATGACATCGTGTTCGGCATCGGTCCCGCCGGCACCGGCAAGACGTATCTGGCTATGGCCATGGCCGTGTCGGCGCTGCTGCACAAGGAAGTCACCCGGATCATCCTCACCCGCCCGGCCGTGGAGGCGGGCGAGAAGCTGGGGTACCTCCCGGGCACGCTCTACGACAAGATCAATCCCTACCTCCGCCCCCTGTACGACGCCCTCTATGACATGCTGGAGACCGAGCGGGCCACCCGTCTGATCGAGCAGGGCACCATCGAGATTGCCCCCCTGGCCTTCATGCGGGGCCGGACGCTGAACGACTCCTTCATCATCCTCGACGAAGCCCAGAACACCACCTCGGAGCAGATGAAGATGTTCCTGACCCGACTGGGCTTTGGCTCCAAGACGGTGATCACGGGAGACATCACCCAGGTGGATCTGCCCGCGGGCCGCGTGTCCGGGTTGATCGAGGTCCGCGGCATCCTGAAGGATATCCCCGGCATCCGGTTCATCCACTTCACCGAAGAGGACGTCGTCCGCCACGAGCTGGTCATGCAGATCGTCCGGGCGTACGAGGCCTACCAGGGGGGCCCCGCAGAGCCAGGGACATAGCGTGGACCCGTCTCCTTTCCCATTTCGAATTTCGGCCTGCGCCGAGCTCAGGCGAGGCGATTGCGGATTGCGGATTGACATTCCGCATTCCGCATTCGGGCACCCTCTGGGTGTTCCGCATTCTGTCTGATGGATCTACGCTTCTTCACCAAAGAGATTCGACACGAGGCGGCCGATCGGCTGCAGCCGCCCTTGCGGACGGGCTGGCACCCTCTGGCCCCCGTCCGTCGCGCCATCGCCCGCCTGGAGCAACAGCGCTGGTGCTTCCCGGCCCTCGCGGCCTTCTTCCTCCTGTGCACGGTCCAGATCCTGAGCTCCAGCCTGACCCTTCGCCTGGGCGCCCTATCGGTCCTGGGCGTCTTCCTGCTGGTGGCCTTCCTCCTGGGCGCCCTGGCCGCCTACGTGTGGGCCCTCCAGCCCAAGGAAGTCCGGCGCCCCCGGAACCTCGCGCTGCTCGGGACGGTGCTGCTGCTGGTCCTCCTCCTGAACCGGTACGGGATCGTCATCATCACCTCCCTCCGTCAGAGCTACTCCTACATCCCGCTCTCGGCCATGCGGGACGCCCTGCCCGTGCCCCTGGGGGGCGTCCTCCTCACGATCCTGTTCAACGCTCGCTTGGCCTTCGCCGGCTCCCTGGTCCTCACGATTCTCACGGGCATCATGCTGGCGGCGCCGATCGACTACTTCCTCTTCAGCTTCGTGGGGAGCCTGGTGGGCGTCTTCGCCCTGGCAAAATACCGGGGTCGCACAGCGTTCTTTCGGGCCGGCGGCATGCTGAGCCTGGCCAACGTCTACACCCTCCTGGCCTTTGCCCTCATCGAGGCGGAGGTCAGCACCCTCCCCGCAGAGATCGTGGGGGGCCTGGTGAACGGGGCGATCGTGGCGGTCCTGGCCACGGGGCTCCTGCCGATCCTCGAGCATTCCTTCGGCCGGACCACGGACTTTACTCTCCTCGAACTCTCAAACTTGAACGAGCCAATGCTCCGGCACTTGGCCCTCGTGTCCCCCGGCACCTACCACCACAGCATCATGGTAGGCACGTTAGCCGAGACGGCCGCAGAGTCGGTGGGGGCCAACGCGCTGTTGTGTCGCGTGGGCGCCTACTACCACGACATCGGGAAGACCCGGCACCCGGCCTACTTCATCGAGAACAACCCGGACGCCTCTACCCGGCACAACAAGCTGGCGCCCAGCCTGAGCCGGGCCATCGTCATGTCCCACGTGAAGGAGGGAATGGAGATGGCCTGGGCCTACGGGCTGCCCGAGGTCCTGGTGGATCTCATCCCCCAACACCACGGGACGCGTCTGGTCCACTACTTCTACCAGCGCGCCAAGGAAGCGGCCGACCCGGACCTCCAGGCGGTGCAGGAGGAGGATTACCGGTATCCCGGGCCGAAGCCCCAGACGCGGGAGGCCGCGATCCTCATGCTGGCGGACGCGGTCGAGGCGGCGGCCCGCACGCTCACCGATCCCACGCCGGCCCGGATCCAAGGCGCGGTGCAGAAGATCATCAACGTGATCTTCGTGGATGGCCAGCTGGATGAATGTGATCTCACCCTGCGGGACCTCCACCGCATCGCCAACAGCTTCGCCCGGATCCTGGCAGGCGTCTTCCATCACCGGGTGGATTACCCGGGGATTCAGCTCCAGGACTCTGGCGGGAAGCGAAACGAGAATGGGGATCAGCCTGCGAAACCGGCAAAAGAGGATTCGCGTCGAGACGCGGTGGCTAAGAAAGCTGGGGGAAAGGGCGCTGTCCATCCTGGCGCGCCCGAGGGCGGAGTGTAGCGTGGTGCTGGTGGACGATGCCGCCATGGCCGTCCTGAACCGCACCTACCGCGGCGTCGCCGGCCCCACCGACGTCCTGGCCTTCCCCATGACCGAGGGCCGGTTTAGGAAAGTGTCACCGGATCTGCTCGGCGATGTGGTGATCTCGACCGAGACGGCCCGACGGCAGGCGCGGGTCCGCGGGCGTGACCTCCAGGCGGAACTGGGCCTGCTCCTGATCCACGGCATCCTCCACCTCGGCGGCTACGACCATGGCACCGGTGCGGAGCGGCGAAGCATGTGGCGGAAACAGCGGCTGATCCTGGCGGCCTGCGGCATCCAGGCCTCGGCGAGAGCCCGCGCGGCGCGGGAGGGGCGCCCGCGGCCCGGAAGACCGGTGCCCCCGGGGCCCGAGCGGAGAGGCGTGGAGCGATGATGGACGAGGCGCAGCGGGGAACCGGCCTGGGCGATCGGGCCCGGCTCAAGATCCTGCTGGACGTCATCAAGGCCATGAGCGCGGAGACCGATTTCGATCGGCTGCTCCAGCTCATCATGGAGGAGACCACCCGCGCCATGGAGGCGGATCGGAGCACCCTCTTCCTCGTGGATCGGGAGCGGGGGGAACTCTGGTCCCGGATCGCCCTGGGCCTCCAGGAAAAGAAGGAGATCCGCTTCAAGTCGCACCTGGGCATCGCGGGCCACGTGGCCACGACGGGCGAGCTGTTGAACATCCCCGAGGCCTATGACGATCCGCGCTTCAACCAGGCGGTGGATCGGCAGACAGGCTATCGGACCAAGACCATCCTGTGCATGCCGGTCCGGAACAAGGAGGGGACGATCGTCGGCGTGCTGCAGGTCCTGAACAAGCGGGTGGGCGTGTTCACGGCCGCCGACGAGGAGATGCTGGATGCCCTCTCGTCCCAGGCGGCCATCGCGCTGGAGAATGCCAGGCTCTACGAGGACCTCCGCAACGCCTACGCGGAATTGAAACAACTCGACGCCATGAAGGGCAACTTCCTGGCGAACATCTCCCACGAGCTGCGAACGCCCCTGGCGCCCATCATCGGGTACGTCGAGATGCTCCTCTCGGGGCGACCCGGTCCCCTGACGGATCGCCAACGGTCCCACCTGACGGTAGTGGAACAGGCGGTCCAGCGTCTCCAGGGACTGATCGAAGACCTACTGGCCTTCGTCCAGATGGATCAAGGGGAACTGGGCATCCAGCCCCGGCCGTTCGCCCTCGGCCCCTTGCTCGAAGAGCGGGCGCGCCTCATCACCCCGCGCGCGACGGAGAAGGGCCTGATGGTCGAGGTCGGCGTACCTGCCGAGCTGCCCGACGTCCTGATGGATCCCAAGCAGATCAGCCGGGCGCTCTTGCTGATGCTGGACAATGCCATCAAGTTTACCCCCCAGGGGGGACGGATCACCCTGGGCGCGAAGGCGCACGTCGCGCCGGACGATGCGCCGCCCGGCTGGGAGTACGGATACGTCGAGGTGAGCCTGAGCGATACCGGCATCGGCATCCCTGCGGACAAGATTTCTCGCATCTTCGACAAGTTCTACCAGGTGGATGCTTCGGCCACGCGGAGCTATGGCGGAACCGGCCTGGGCCTGGCCTTAGTGAAACAGATCATGGATTCCCACGGCACCCGGGTGACGGTCGACAGCACCCCGGGTGTCGGCTCCACCTTCCGGTTCCGCCTGCCCATCGCCCACCCCAATGTCTGATGGGCCACTGGCCATCCGCCGCCTGGTAAGGCTTCGACGCGGGTGCGGGCATGCTTGGCCTCTGCTGCTCGCCCTTGCCTGTGGCCCCCTGATTGTCCCTCCGCCGGCATTCGGTGCGGCATCACAGCTCAGACTTCGTCTCGCACCCCAGCAGGTCAAGCAGGGCGGCGTGACGGTCCTGAGCATCAAATCGCCCGCTCCGATCCGTACGCTGCGGGTTCAGGTGGGCGACCGGGAGATCCGTCCCGTCTCCCCGGACAGCCAGGCTCACCTCGTACTGCTGATCGGCATGGATCTCGAGCAGTCGCCGGGCCCTATCCTGGTCCGCGCCGATGCGGTGGATGGCAGCGGCCGCTCCCTGACGGGGCGGCGGGTGCTCCGAGTCCTGGACGCGCACTTCCCCGTCCAGCGCCTCACCGTCCCTCGCCCCTTCGTAGACCTGGACCCCGCGACGCTCGAGCGGGTCGGCCGCGAGAAGGCGGTCCTGGATCGCCTCTGGGAGACGGTGACCCCAGACCGGCTCTGGCGCGGTCCGTTCCGCCTCCCGCTGGACGGGCCAGGTCCTGCCTCGGGCTTCGGGGAGCGGCGCATCATCAACGGGGAGTCTCGGGCGCCACATACCGGGGCGGATTTTTCGGCGCCCACGGGGGCACCGGTCTTCGCCGCCAACGTGGGTGTCGTGGCGCTGGTAGCAGACCACTTCTTCGCCGGAACCTCGGTCATCCTGGATCACGGCCTCGGCCTGTACACCATGTATTTCCACCTCCAGGAGAGCTCGGTGCAACCCGGGCAGCGGGTGGACACAGGCCAGGTCATTGCGCGGGTCGGGAGCACCGGCCGGACCACGGGGCCCCATCTCCACTGGGGAGCGCGCCTGTACGGGGCGCGCATTGACCCGCGGGAGCTGTTGCGGCCATTGCCACTGGAGTGATCCGGTTGGATGTGAGATTGACGATTGGAGATCGAGGATTGAACACAAACAAAGACGTGCAGCCATCCCAATGGTCAATCGCCAATCTCAAATCCACAATCCCAGACGCTGCCATGAAGAATATGAGACCAGAGACTGAGGAGTCAGGCGGAGAGTTCCGGGCAGGCTACGTCGCCATCATCGGGCGGCCGAACGTGGGCAAGTCCACCCTCGTGAACCGGATGCTGGGGCAAAAGCTGTCGATTGTTTCCCCGCGGCCCCAGACGACCTGGCATCGCATCCTTGGGATCAAGAATCTTCCCCAGGCGCAACTCCTCTTCGTGGACACCCCGGGAATGCACAAATCGGATGCGGTCTTCAACCAGAGCCTCGTCCGAGCCGCGCGGCGTGCCATGGCCGATGCCGACGTTCTCCTCTGGCTGATCGACGCCTCGCAGCCGGAGGATCCGGACGACCAGCTCATCCTAGAGGAGCTTCGTGAGCGGAAGACAACGAAGGCGCCGGTGATCCTGGCCCCCAACAAGGTGGACCTGGTGGAGAAGCTGATCCTCCTGCCCCTCATCGCCCGCTGGCAGGAGGCCTATGCCTTTGCCGAGATCGTGCCCATCTCGGCGACCGCGGGCGACAACGTGGATCGGTTGGAGTCCCTCCTGGTCCGGCACGCGCCGGTGGGACAGCCCTTCTACCCGCCCGACGAACTCAGCGACCGTCCCGAGCGGTTCTTCATCGCCGAGATCATCCGGGAGCGGGCCTTCGCGCTCCTGCACCAGGAACTTCCCTACGCCGTGGCCGTCCAGGTGGAGGCGGTGAAGGCGCGGGAGGGGCAGGACCTCACCGACGTCGAGGCCACGATCTATGTGGAGAAGGAAGCTCAGAAGGGAATCGTCATCGGCGCGGGCGGGAAGATGCTGAAGCGCATCGGCGAGCGGGCGCGCCCCGAGATCGAGGAGCTCTTGGGGACCCGCGTCTTCCTCCGCCTCTGGGTGAAGGTGCAGCAGCGCTGGCGGAAGGACGAGGCCGCTCTGCGACGGTTCGGCTACCTGGAACCCTGACGAGCGAATGCGGAATGGCGAATGCGGAATTCGGAATGAGGTTTTCATTCCGCACTCCGCATTCCGCAATCCGAATTTGAGGATCGCATGCCCCTGCACTCGACGGAGGCGATTGTCATCGGCGGCCACGATCTGGCCGAGGCGGATCGGATCGTGGTCTTCTACACCATGACGGCCGGCAAGGTGCGGGCGGTGGCGGAAGGGGCGCGGCGCATTCGCACGAGGTTCGGGGGCAACCTGCAACTTTTCGCCCAGGGGCGGCTGGTTTACTTCGAGCGACCCAACAAGACCCTGCATAAGGTGAACGAGTTCGCCGTGATCCGATCGCACCAGGCGCTCCGGGAGGATCTGGATCGGATGGTGCTGGGATCTATGGCGGTCGAGGCAGTGGCGCTCGGCGTGGAGGAGGGGGAGGCTTTCCCGGACCTCTACCATTTGCTGGCCGATGGGCTAGAGCTTCTGGAAGAGGCCGCTCGGCCTGCACTGGTAATCCAGGGGCTCCTCCTGCACCTCCTACGTCTTCTGGGATACCGCCCCGAACTCTCGGCGTGCGTGGGCTGCCGGAACAGTGTGCCACCCCGCGACGACGCGTACCTGAGTCCCAGCCAGGGCGGCCTGCTCTGCGCAGGGTGCATGCAGGGTGCTGCGGATGCCATTCCGACATCCTCGGGGGCCCTCGGATTTCTCCGGGGAGCCAGCGGTTCGACGCTTCGCGTCATAGATCGGATATCCATTCTTCCCCAAGTTTTACAAGAGGTTAGCAGCACCCTGCAGGCATTTCTGCGCCACGTCCTGGGCCGATCGCTGCGGTCCGCCGACTTCCTGGCCCGCCTGTAACCCTCGATCAATAAAGCCGTTCCGCCATCCAATCGGGCCTTTTCCCTTGACACGCTCTTCCGGGATTGTTAGCGTGTGTCGCGTTTTTCCATGGAGTGGCGAATGGAACCGACGATGACTTTTCAGGACTTGGTGCTTGCTCTGGAAAACTTCTGGGCGAAGCACGGGTGTGTCATCCAGCAACCGTATGACGTCGAGGTCGGCGCAGGAACCAGCAACCCGGCGACGTTCCTCCGGGTACTGGGGCCGGAGCCATGGAACGTCGCCTATGTGGAGCCGTCGCGGCGTCCCGCGGACGGCCGCTATGGGGAGAACCCGAACCGCCTGCAACACTACTATCAATACCAGGTGATCCTGAAGCCCTCCCCGGACAATATCCAGGAGATCTACCTCAAGAGCCTGGAGAGCTTCGGCGTGGATCCCTTGAAACACGACATCCGTTTCGTCGAGGACGATTGGGAGTCGCCCACGCTGGGGGCCTGGGGGCTCGGCTGGGAGGTGTGGCTGGATGGCCTGGAGATCACCCAGTTCACCTACTTCCAACAGGCCGGGGGCATCGAACTGAAGCCGGTGGCGGGAGAGATCACCTACGGCATCGAGCGCATCGCCATGTTCCTCCAGGGCGTGGAGAACGTGTACGACCTGAAATGGAACGAGCACGTCACCTACGGCGACGTCCACCACAGGAGCGAGGTGGAGTGGTCTATCCACAACTTCGAGGAGGCGGATATCCCACTACAGCTTCGCCTCTTCGAAGCGTACGAGCGGGAGTCACTCCGATTGATCGAGAAGGGCCTGGTCCTCCCGGCCTACGACTATTGCCTGAAGTGCTCCCACACTTTCAACATCCTGGACGCGCGGGGCGCCATCAGCGTGACGGAGCGGACCCATTTTATCGGCCGCGTCCGGAACCTGGCGCGGCGGGTCGCGGAGGCGTACCTCAAGCAGCGGGAGGAGATGGGGTTCCCGCTCTTGAAGGCCGTTTCGGCCGGCCAGCCGGGACCGCACTCCTGACGCAGACGTCCACAAGAGACCGGCACTCCGGATCCAAGCAGGCTTTCGTCACGCTGGGCGTGGTGCCACGCCTCGAAGGCTGAACGAAGGCGACCGACGCCATGGGAAAAGAACTGCTCTTCGAGATCGGCACGGAAGAGATCCCCTCCGGCTACATCCCACCGGCGATGGAAGATCTGAAGACGGTGGCGGGCCGCCTGCTCCAGGAGCACCGGCTGACTTACACGAGCATCCGGACCCTTGGCACTCCGCGGCGATTGACCTTGCTCGTGGACGGATTAGCGGAAGAGCAGGCGGATGCCCGCCGCGAGGTCGTCGGCCCCACCAAGACTGTGGCCTTCGACGCCGAGGGGAAGCCGACCCGAGCAGCCGAAGGGTTCGCCCGGGCCCAGGGCGTGCCCGTGGATCGCCTGGGGGTCCGCACGCTGGACCGCGGCGAGTACGTGGTGGCCGTCCAGGAAGAGAAGGGCGCTCCCACCCCCGAGGTGCTGCTGACGCTCTTGCCCAAGCTCATCACCTCCCTGTCCTTCCCCAAGTTCATGCGCTGGGGTGCGGGGACGTTGCGGTTCGTGCGGCCCATCCGGTGGCTCCTGGCCATCTATGGGGGCAAGGTCGTCCCCGTCAGCATCGAGGGCCTGACGGCGGATGCCAAGACGTACGGTCACCGCTTCCTGTCCCCCCGTGGGGTGCGGGTGCGCAATTTCCAGGATTACCTGGAGAAGCTGGAAGAGAAGTTCGTCATCGTGGACCCGGACCGGCGGCGCGAGCTGGTGCGGACGCTGGCGACGGAGGCGGCGGC
>Ga0315274_10003262_pt1 | contig 24161 bp, 17 predicted proteins | sample YL17G02_20_MG_FD_203700 | JGI IMG/M metagenome (GOLD analysis project Ga0315274, IMG submission 203700) | Sediment microbial communities from Yellowstone Lake, YNP, Wyoming, USA - YL17G02_20 | ecosystem: Environmental > Aquatic > Freshwater > Lake > Sediment | place: USA: Wyoming | collected...
GCTTTCTCGTAAATGTTCCCATGTAATACAGTCGATTTTCCTTGACAACACGCCGTAGCGTCTCTATTCTGTTCCCAATTGCGGCCACGGATCTGGCGCGAATCGCCGCCCCGCCGCCATGCGAGAACTCGCCCTAAAGGGAAACAGACATGTATATCGAGAAAGTCCCCAATCGCAACTCGCGCCCCGCCATCCTCCTGCGCGAGGGCAAACGCGAGGGCAAACGCGTCGTGAAGAGAACGCTGCTGAATCTCACCGATTGGCCCACGAACGTGGTCGAAGGCCTCAGACGCCTCCTCGCGGGCGAGACGCTGGTCTCGGTCGACGACGTCTTTTCCGTCGTCGCGTCGCGTCCCCACGGCCACGTCGAAGCGACGCTCGGGACGATTCGCCGCCTGGGCCTCGAGCGGCTCATCGCCTCGGAGCGTTCGCGCGAGCGCGATCTGGTGGTGGCCATGATTGCCGCGCGCCTCATCGACCCGTGCTCGAAGTTGGCCACCACGCGCCGCTGGCGCTCGACGACGCTGGCCGAGGAGATGGGGCTCGAGGACGCCGACGAGGACGAACTCTACGACGCGCTCGATTGGCTCTTGGCCCGTCAGAAGCGGATCGAGCGGAAACTCGCGCGTCGGCATTTGGGCGAGGGGTCGATGGTGATGTACGACGTGACGAGCAGCTACTACGAGGGCCATACCTGCCCGTTGGCCGTCCATGGACACGACCGCGACGGCAAGAAGGGAGTGGCGATCATTGTCTACGGGGTGATGACCGACGTGGAGGGCCGCCCGATCGCCGCCGACGTGTATCCGGGCAACACGGGCGACCCCGCGACCGTGCCGGATCAGGTCGAGAAGCTGCGCGGGGAGTTCGGCCTGGAGCGCGTCGTGCTGGTGGGGGACCGCGGCATGCTGACCGAGACGCAGATCGGCAATCTCAAGAAGCGCCCCGCCCTTGGCTGGATTTCCGCTTTGCGCGCGCCGGCCGTGCGCCAGTTGGTCGAGGCCGGAGATTTGCAACTCTCCTTGTTCGACGAGCAAAACCTGGCCGAGATTTCCTCGCCCGACTATCCCGGCGAACGCCTGGTGGTCTGCTTCAATCCCCTCCTGGCCGACGAGCGTCGCCGCAAGCGCCAGGAACTGCTGGCCGCTACCGAAAAAAGCCTCGAGAGAATCGCCGCCGAGGTCGCGCGGCGCACGAAAACGCCGCTCCTTCGCCACGAGATCGCCTTGAAAGCGGGCAAGGCGATCGGCCGTTACAAGATGGGAAAGCACTGCAAACTGATCATCGAGGACGGTCGTTTCGAATGGTCGCGCAACGAGGAGTCGATCGAGCGCGAGGCGGCCCTCGACGGAATCTACGTCATCCGCACGAGCGAGCCCGAGACGCGCCTCTCGGCGCCCGACACCGTGCGCCACTACAAAAACCTCTCGCGCGTCGAGCGCGCCTTTCGCACCCTCAAAGGCATCGACTTGCGCGTGCGGCCCATTCATCACCGAACCGAAGACCACGTGCGAGCCCACATCTTTCTCTGTCTGCTGGCCTACTACGTCGAGTGGCACATGCGCCGCGCCCTCGCGCCGCTTCTTTTCGACGACGAGGAACTCGACGCGAACCGCTGGACGCGCGATCCCGTCGAGCCGGCCAAACCCTCGCCGAGCGCAAAGAGGAAAAAGACCCGACGCAAGACGCCCGACGGCCTCGCCGTTCACAGTTTCAAAACGCTGATCGAAGCGCTGGGCGCGCGCTGTCGCAACCGCTGCAGAACAAAGACAGAAAGGACCCAATACCACTTCTCTCGCCACACCGAGCCGACCCCGCTCCAGGCCCGCGCCTTTGAACTCCTGGAGCTGTTCCCAGTGCGGTGAAACTCGGGATTGACCCCAAACCCAAAAGAATCAAGGATCGACTTGCCTTCGCTCAGGGGAACTTCGGCTTAAGGGAGGACTTCCAGGCCGAGCCAGTAAGGGATGCTTCTTTCGCCCCTCCTCCACTCGTACCAGAAATCGTCCTCGCGCATCATGTCGAGTTTCAGGCGGAAACGGCCGGGCGACTCGGGGGCGTACACCTGCGCGGCGATCTCCGCGTCCGCGCCCGGCGCCAGGTCGGCGGGGAGGGCGCCGCGCTGCATTTCGTGGAGGAAGCGCGGGGGCTCCGTGAGTTCGCCGCTCTCGGCAGCGTAGACTTTGATGCCCAAGGCGGCGCGTCGGGCTGTCGCGCTGCCGTTGGCCGGCCAGGCCTCCCCGGTGGTGTTCCGCACGCGCGCCACAAGGCGAAAGAGCTCGCCGGCGCGAACGGACGTGCCCTCCACGCGGGCCGAGAGGACCTGTCGGTGGCGCGGCTCGTCCTTGTCGTCGCGCGCGCCGCGGCGGGGCGAGACCCAGCCGATAGAGGCGTCGTTCTTGGACACCAGGGGCTCGACGGCCAGGAAGCGATCGGCGCCGTGCGCTCGGGCCAGACGGCGCGTCCGGGCGATCTCTTTCTCGTTGTGGGAGAAAACCAGGAACTGCCAGACGATGCGGGGGCCGGGCGTCTTGAGTCTTCGTCGCGCCGCGGCGAAACGCTCGACGTTCTCCAGCACTCGCTCGATCTTCCCGCCGCGGCGATACTTCTCGTAGGTCGCCTGATCCGGACCGTCGGCGGCCACAATGAGAGTGTGAAGTCCCGCCTCGACGAGACTCTCGATCCTCTCGTCCGTCAGGGGCATCGAGAGATTCGTGCTGACGCGCGTGTGGCAGAAGTGGGCGCCCGAGGCAATGCGGATCATGTCGGCCAGACGGGGATTCAAGAGCGGCTCGCCGTAGCGGTACAACTCGAGCACGACCAGAGTGGGGCCAACTTCATCCATGATCCGCGAGAAAGTCTCCAGCGTCATCATGCCGCGGGGGTGCGCGAGCGCTCCCGCGCCGACGGGACACATCGGGCACTTCAGGTTGCACGAGTTCGCCGGATCGATGTTCCCAAGGATGGGGAGACAGGGGACCTCTTCGCCTGGGCGGCGGAGATGCCGGAAAAGGCGCGCGTAGTTGTCAACCTTGCGTTCAAGAACCGCCCGTTCAGCGCGGCCGGCGGCTTTGGCCAAGCGGCGTTTGAGAAGGAACCCCATTCCCTTGAGACGCCAGCGCACCAAGGAATGGCGATCGATGAGCGGGACGGAACAATCGCGGCAAATGTCGAACACCTCATCGCGAGGCGGCGCGGGGCCGAGATCCCGTTGCCCCGTTTTTTTCAGAAGGTAGAGGCGGGTTTTCCGGTACGGGTCGCAGTTCCACGTTTCCATGAAGGGCCGGTCGCAGACGTTGAAGACGGGCCCATCGGTATTGGCGCAGGGACAGGGCTCGACGTCGCCGTTCCAGCGGACGCTGAGCGTGGCCCAGATCTTGTCGCAGAAATAGCGTCGAGGGTGGAGAAGACGGGTGGCAACCTGGCGGAGAGACATGGCGAAGACGCGCCCGCGCCCCGGGTGTCTCGATGCGGACAATCACGCCGAGGCGGCCGACGCCTTCCCGTCCCGGGAGGTGTAGTCCGGCGCCTTCGTGCTGCGGATCACCCCCGCGCCGATGCTGCAGACGCTGATTTCGGACGCGCGGTTGGGGAGTTCGTACATGATGTCGAGCATGACGTTCTCAAGGATGGCGCGCAGGCCGCGGGCGCCGGTTTTCATCTCGAGGGCCTTCTGCGCTATCGCTCGCAAGGCTTCGCGCGTGAAGCGCAGCTCCACGTCCTCGAACTCGAAAAGCCTCTTATACTGCTTGGCTAGCGCGTTTTTCGGTTCCTCGAGGATGCGGATCAGGTCGTCGATGTGGAGCTCGGCCAGACTCGTGATGATGGGGAACCGTCCGATGAACTCCGGGATCAGGCCGAATTTCACGAGGTCGTAGAAGCCCACTTGGCTGAGCATTTCGCCCACGGGATAGTCTTTCGTCGATTTGACGTCGGCGCCAAAGCCGAGGGCGCGCCGACTCACGCGGCGCTCGATGATCTTCTCCAGTCCGGTGAAGGCGCCCCCGCAAATGAAGAGAATGTGACGCGTGTTGACCTTGATGTATTCCTGGTGGGGATGCTTGCGCCCGCCGGTGGGCGGGACGTTCGCCACCGTGCCTTCGAGGATCTTGAGGAGCGCTTGCTGGACGCCTTCGCCGGACACGTCGCGCGTGATGGAAACGTTTTCGCTCGTCTTGGCGATCTTGTCGATCTCGTCAATGTAAATGATGCCGCGTTCGGTCCGCTCGACGTCCCCATTGGCGTTTTGCAGAAGCCGCAAGAGAACGTTCTCCACGTCCTCGCCGACGTAGCCCGCCTGGGTCAGCGAGGTGGCATCGGCGATGGCGAAAGGCATGTTGAGAATGCGGGCGAGGGTCTCAGCCATCAGGGTCTTCCCGCAGCCCGTGGGTCCGATGAGGAGAATGTTGCTCTTCTCCAAGTCCACGTCGTCGCCGGCGTTGGGATGGGACATGATGCGCTTGTAATGATTGTGGACGGCCACCGACAGGATCTTCTTGGTCTTCTCCTGGGAGATGATGTACTGGTCCAGCTTCTTCTTGATCTCGATCGGCGTGGGAACGCGCTCAAGCTCGGCCGGCGCCATGGCCTCCTCTTCCGGCTGAAGCAGCTCGTCGAGCATCATCTTCTCATTGCACTGGCGGATGCAGTCGTCGCAGATGTAGACTGTCGATAGCGTGTCCTTCTGCGTCAGACCCTTGAACAAGGTCCGGACCGAGTGCTGGTCTTTCCCGCAAAACGAGCAACGCAGTCGCATGATCGCTTATCCTCGCACGGGGTCGCCGTCTAGCGTCCGAGTCCGATCGCAACCCAGGATAGGGGACGGCTCTCTTCGGGCAACGCCCAGGCCTTCCCCCAGACGACTGCCCCGCCGCGTCCTCGCCGCCGGCGCGGGCAGCATTTCCATCTTACCCAAACGGACGGCGGGTTGGCAACCCAAAAGTCCTCTCTTCCGTTCCGCCGCCGGCGCCCAAGCCTGCGGAATCTCGCCTTGGGCTATGCGCATGGGCGCATCTGGCGTCGCGGACTATCCGAAGCGGTTCGGGCCGGCGGACGCCAGGCCGGCGAAGGATGAATCAGTACTGGTTGTAACCGCCGATATCGTTCATCTCGAACCCTCCGCCGGGGCCGAAGTAGACAACGTCGCCCTCGCTGCGCGTGCCATTGCTTGGGTCGTAGTTGATGACGCCGCCCTGGCCGGGAAAGTCATGCCAGTTGTAATCGTTCGAGTCGCGATCCGGGCCGAAGCTCCGCCCGTCCCACTGGAACTTGTGGTGGGGGTCGAATCGCAGCAGCCACAGACCCAAGTGCGGTCCCGTGTCGCTCTCGAGGATGTAGCTGTGCAGATAGGAGAGGGCCGATTGATGGATCCCTCCCATGTCGATTCCCCCCGTCTGAAACGGGTCCAGCGGAACCGACGACAGATAGGCTATGGGAGTCGTCAAGGGGACGAAACGCGCGTACTGGGGAATGTAATCGGGAGTGATGGTCAGCGGGTAGGCGTGGTATTCGAGCGCGTACGCCTCCATTCCCGTGGCGATGCTGCGCAGGTCCGACTTGGCCCGAGACACCTTCGACCGCACCTGGGCCTCGAGGAAATTCGGCACGGCGATGGCGGCGAGAATCGCGATGATCGCCACGACGATCAGCAACTCGATCAGCGTAAAGCCCAGCGACGTCGTTTTTCGGACGGATTGTTTGCGTGACATTGTTCGTCCTCCCCCGTGGAATGCCCGACCTGGGCGCCCCCGGTCTTCGACAGGTCCCGGCGCCCGGCGGGTCCCCGGCGGGTCCGCAAGGATCCTGGCGAAACAACATCTACCTCACGACGCCTCCTCTGACAACACCCAAAAGACAAAGAGATCCTGAACCGCTCTCTGGCCGAGATACGGGTTGCGCCAAGGCGCTTAGGCCGCTATAAGAGCGCGAACGGGGAGAGCCGCGTAACAAGACGGAGAAGGAAGAGAGGCCCGCGGATGGCGGAAGAAGAACGGGAAACGATGGAACTGGACGTGGCGTTCGTCGGCGCCGGCCCGGCGAACCTGACGGCCGCCTACCGGCTGATGCAAAACGTCAACGCCCACAACGAGAAGGCGCGGGCGGAAGGAAAGAAGTTGATCGATGATCTCGCGATCCTCGTCATCGACAAGGGCGCCGAAGTGGGGAGCCATTCCCTTTCAGGCGCCATCGTCGATCCGGTCGCCTTCCGGGAACTCTTTCCCGACGTGAAGGATGAGGACTTTCCGTTCATCACGCCCGTTGCGGAGGACCGAACCTACTTTCTGACCTCGAACGGCAAGATCGCCGTTCCCGGGCCGTTCCTCCCGAAGGAGATGCATAACGAGGGCTGCTACATCGCGTCGCTCAGCGAGGTGACGCGCTGGATGGCCAAGAAGTGCGAGGAGGCGGGGATCGAGGTCTATGCCGAGTTCGCCGCCACGGAACTGATCCGCGAGGAGGGCCGCGTCGTCGGCGTGAAGATCGCCGACAAAGGGCTCGACAAGAACGGATCGCCGACCGAGTCGTTCGCGCCCGGCATGGACCTTCTCTCGCGCGTCACCGTCCTCGGGGAAGGCACGCGCGGCTTCTTGTCCGAGCGCCTGATCGCCGACGCGGGCCTTGCCGCCGACTCGAACCCCCAGATCTGGGGGCTGGGCCTCAAAGAACTCATCGAAATCCCCCAGGGCCGCATCGCGAAGGGCACGGTCGTGCACACCTTCGGCTTTCCCCTGGACTCCGCAACCTACGGGGGCGCCTTCATCTACGCCCTCGAAGACACGCTCGCGGCCATCGGCTTGGTCTTCGGCTTGGACTACCGGAATCCCCTCTTCGAGAGCCACGCCGCGTTCCTGCAGCTGAAGAAGCATCCTTATGTGGCGGGATTGATCGCGGGCGGGAAAGTCGTCGAGTACGGCGCGAAGACGCTGCCCGAAGGCGGGATTTTCGCTCTGCCGAAGCTCGCCGTTGACGGCGCCGTTCTGGTGGGCGACGGCGCGGGGTTCCTCAACGCCATGCGTTTGAAGGGCATCCACCTCGCCATGGAGTCCGGGATCCTAGCGGCGGACCGGATCTGCCAAGCCCTCGCCTCCGACGACGCGAGCGCCCCGACCCTCGACTACCGCGCGGACTTCGAGTCGAGCTGGGCGGGAGAGGAGATGCGACGGGCGCGCAACTTCCGCCAGGCCTTCCACGGCGGGCGACTGGCCGGCATGATGGCGACCGGTCTTCACATGATCTCGGGCGGCGCGCTGCCCGGCGGGCGCAAAACCACGCTTCCCGACCGCGAGGGCCTGCGGAAAGCGTCCGCTGGCAAGGCGCCGGACAAAGTCCCGACCGACGACGCGCTCTACCTCGACATTCTCACCGACGTGTACAAGAGCGGCACGATCCATCGCGAAGACCAGGCGGCGCACTGCGAGATCCTCGACGCCGAGAAGTGCAAACTGTGCCGTCAGGACTACGCCGCTCCCTGCACCCGCTTCTGCCCGGCCAAGGTCTACGAGGAGAATCTGGACGGCGAGGGCGGTTTCACCGGCATCCGGGTCAACTTCGCGAACTGCGTCCACTGCAAGACGTGCGAGATCAAGGACCCCCTCGAGAACGTCCGTTGGCATCCGCCCGAAGGAGGCGACGGACCGAAGTATAAGCGGATGTGAGAACCTGCACCGCCGGCAACGGAATTCCCGCTGTGGCCCCGCCTCCTTTGAACGCTCCGTGAGTCCCGTGCGAGATAGAAGGCGAGCCTTCAGCCATTGCGCGGCGCCCAGGCTCGGCGGGAAACCCGGGAAAAGCGCGCAAAAAAGTGCGCGGATTCCGTATTGACAATTCTCGCGGGAAGCCTCACGGTCCTGTTTTGGGCCTCGCGGAGAGGCTGTTGCGGGGGCACAGGAAGAGCGCCAAAGCGCGTCGGAGCGGACCCGCCCGAGCCCTGGAAGCCCCGAGGAGGAAAGTGGGGTGATAGCGGAGTGATCACGGTACGAGTGGACCAAGGCGAGCCGATCGAGAAAGCCCTGAAGCGGTTCAAGAAGGAGTGCCAGAAATCGGGCATTCTGACCGAACTGCGCCGTCGCGAATACTACGAGAAACCGAGTATCAAGCGCAAACGGGCCCAGGAAACCGCAGTTCGTAAGCACAAACGGCGGATGCAGAAAATTCAGAGCAAATTGGAGATGATGTAGACGCGGCTGGCCATAGCGAGAAACGCGCAGGTCTCAGCGCTCCGGCATCTGGAAAAGACGCCGGGGCGTTTTTTCTTTCCGGGATCAACGGGCCCCCTCTGACCGCAGGCGTCCAGGTCTTTCCGGGCGGCCCCCAGGATTGTCCGGCCTGCCTGGCCCGCAGGAAGGTTGGGCTTTTCACACCCCCCCTGGGAACGTATCGCGTCTTTCTTGACCGGCGGGGGGCGGAAAACATAGAATCGATTGGCAGAGGGGATTCAGGGGCGGCGAGGGAGAGGTCAGAGTGAAAAGCGCCGATTGAGAAGGTCTTCTCGCGTTTCGCGAGAGAGAGCGGAAGAAGACGGCGAAAGGAAATGCGCTCACCCATGCGGTTGAGGCTCCGCACAAATCTCGCGGTCGCGATGCTCGTCGCGCTGGCGTCGACCTGTCCAGGACCCGCCGCCGCCGGAACCCAGACGAGGGTCCTGCAACAGTGCGGGTTGGGGAGCCTGGAATGTGTCGCCTATTCGCCCAACGGGAGGACCATCGCAACCGCCGGATCCGCGGGCGCATACCTTAGAAACGCCGAGACCGGAGAGGTGGTCCGACGCTACCGCGCCGCGGATCACCGCGTGCGCAGCGTCGCTCTTTCCCCGGACGGGACGAGGCTCTTGACGGGGGGCTATGAAGGCGCCGCGAAACTGTGGAATGTGGAGACCGGCCAGGAGATTCGGACTTTCCGCGGCCATACCGGTTGGCTGTACTCGGTCGCCTTCCATCCTGACGGGACCAAGGCGCTAACGGGGAGCGGGGATGACACCGCGAGACTGTGGGACGCGGAGACGGGCCAGGAAATCCGGACCTTTTCCGGACCCGCCGAAGATGTCTGGTCCGTAGCCTTTTCCCCCGACGGGGCCAGGATCGCAACGGGTGGCGGCGACGGGACGGTGAAGTTGTGGGACGCGGAGACGGGCCAGGAAATCGGCGCCCTGACCGGCCATACGTGGGTCGTTTCGTCCGTGGCCTTCTCCCCGGACGGCTCAAAGATCTTGACGGGGAGTTACGACCTGACCGCCAGGCTTTGGGACTCCGTGACCGGCGCCGCAATTGCCACTTTTGGAGACAGCAGCATTCTTGCCGCCGCTTTCTCCCCAGACGGGACGGCGGTTCTGACAGGCGGCGGCGACAGAACCGCGAAGCTCTGGAGCGCCGCAACCGGCCACTGGATCCGCACCTTCTCGGGCCACTTTGGCGGCGTCCGATCCGTCGCTTTTTCCCCAGATGGGGCAAGAGTCCTTACGGGCAGTGGTGTGGTCAACTACACCTTGAACACCGTAGACAACACCACAAGGATCTGGGATGCCGCGTCCGGCCAGGAGATTCGGACCTTCGGGGGGCACACCACTCGGCTCGAGTCCGTCGCTTTTGCCCCCGACGGAACGAAGATCCTGACGGGGAGCACGGACTACACCGCCCGACTGTGGGATGCGGCGACGGGCGCGGAGATCCGGACCTTCTCCGGCTACACCGGCGTCATCTGGGCCGTCGCTCTCTCTCCAGACGGGACGAAAGCGCTGACGGGCGGTGGCGACCGCGATGCGACGGCGAAAATGTGGGACGTGGAAACGGGCCGTGAGATCCGAGAGTTTCTGGGACATACGAACAGGGTTTATTCCGTGGCCTTTTCGCCCGACGGGGCGAGAGTCCTGACGGGGAGCGCGGACGGCACAGCCAAACTGTGGAATGCGGAGACAGGCGACGAGATCCGGACTTTTCCCGAACAGGACGATCTGACGGTCTTCTCCGCCGCTTTCTCGCCCGACGGCGGGAAGGTCCTGACGGCCGTCGACTGGCCTGCGTCCGTGGCGAGACTGTGGGACGCGCAGACCGGCGAACTGACTCGCACGTTCGCGGGGCACGAACTCCTTGTGCATGACGTCGCGTTTTCCCCCGACGGGACGAAGATCCTGACTGGGAGTTGGGACGATGCCGCGAAACTGTGGAACGCCGAAACGGCGGAGGAAATCCGGACTTTTTCCGGACATGCCGGGGACGTTCAATCCGTCGCGTTCTCCCCCGATGGAGCAAAGATCTTGACCGGGAGCAGCGACAAAACCGCGAAACTGTGGGACGCCGAAACGGGCGAGGAGATCCAAACCTTTTCGGCCCATGCCGACAACGTGCCTTGCGCCGCCTTCTCCCGAGACGGGTCAAAAGCGCTCACCGGGAGCTGGGATGGAACGGCCATCGTCTGGGAGGTCAATCCCCCTCGAGCCGTCATCGTGGCCGGCGGCGGCGACTATCCAGGCAACGGAATCGCGCGCCAGACAAATGATCTCGGCGCCTACGCCTACAAAACGCTTAAGCGGCGCGGTTACGAGGCGGCGGATATCATGTACCTGACGGCCTTTGGCCCCGAGGATCCCAACGACTCCTCAAAGCCCTTTCGCGACGCGGACGGGGACGGACTCAATGACGCGGATCGCTGGGCAACGTTGGAGAACCTCGAGACCTGTCTCAGGGGAGAGTTCGCGCAGAGATCCGGGCGTCTCTTGGTTCTGATGATCAGCCATGGACATAGAACGGACGATTTCATGGCGTTCCGGGTGAATGAATCTCAGGTCTTGCCGTCCACGACGCTGGATGCGCGGCTGGACGCGCTGCAGGAGGCGCACGCAGTGGACGTTACCCTGGCAATCGACTCGTGCTATTCAGGTCAGATCGTCCAGGATTGCCGCGGCGCGCCGACGGGACGCAAGCGCACCGTAATCGCCTCGACGGGCGCCCACAGCGAGGCGGTCTTCCTGGCCCCGCCCGACATGACGTCCTTCATGTACCTGTTCCTGAGCAGCGCCTACATGGGGAACTCCATCGGCGAGGCGTGGCGCGCGGGACAGCGGTTCTTTCAGGCGTTCCCCGTCGCCAGCCAAGCGCCTCAGCTCGATGATGGGACGACGGGGACGGCTCGGGCGGACCGCGAGTTCTTCGGCGCGACGTGGGCTTACGGCGTCCAGTCGACTCAGGACGTGAATGATTTCTTCCCGGTCTTCGACGCCTGGACGACGCACACAACGGTGTCTCCGGGCGAGGGCGTGCGACTTTGGGCAAGGATGTTGCCGGGTCAGGCGCCTCGCGAGGTCGTGGCGGTCGTGCGCCCGCCCGCGCCGGAAGTTCTGTCGGGCGACCCGGTGACGAATCTGCCCCACGTCTCTCTCCAGCGGAAGTCGGACGATCCCGTCGATCCCGATTACCGCCTTTGGGAGGCCGTCGACGCAACGAGTTTTGCGGATTTCGGTCAGTATGTTGTCTCGTTTACCGCTCGGTTCGATTACGAACGCGTCTCGAACCCGGTCTTTGCGCGCATTACTGTCTCCGAGGGATTCGACCCTGACACGGCGCCGATCCGGGCCATTCTTGCCCTCGGCGACACACTCGACCCGAATCTCTCTTCCGCCTTCGAGGGGCTGGGACCCTATGCCTATAGCGTCTACCTCGACCGCTTTCAGGACGACGAAGGCGTGCGCCACCCCGAATGGATCGAGTACCTGACACCGTTCGGCGACTCGGATCGCGACGGCGCGCCGAGCGCGTCGGCGGTCCTGAGCGCCGTCAGCGCCGCGCCGCTCGATGCGGGCCGTCTCTACGTCCACCTGATCGGGGAGAACGCTGCGGCAGGCGAGATTCGCATGTCGACGGGGGACAAACTGAGCGCTTCGGCTCTCGATGCGGCGCTTGACGAGTTGCAGTCGCGCCAAGACTGCGCCGTGGCGCTCGCGATCGACGCGCTGGGGTCGGGGGCCTTCTTGCCGATCTGCAAGGCGACGGCCGGCCAGGAACGAGTCGTCCTGACGAGCGGACGCGCATCGGACGCCGCGCTCTTTCTGCCGGGGCCGACGCTGACCAGCTTCAGTCAGAAGTTCCTTTCGGCCGCCTACCAAGGCGCCAGTCTCAGAGACTCGTTCCTTGCGGGCGAGGCGTTCTTCAGACGCTTTCTCCGTTACTTTCTCGCCTCGCACATTTATCCGCAGATGGACGACGACGGGGACGGCCTTTTCAACCCGACAACCGACGGCGAGCTGGCGCGAACCCTCTACCTGGGCCGTCGCTACGCCTTCGCGGGCGACGACGCGGCGGGGTTGCCCTTCATCCTCGACGTGACGAGCACGCGAACGGTCGCGGCCGGCGCTCCGGTCGCCTTCTCAGTGCGCTTGATCGAGGGCGTCGTCCCGACCCGCGTTTTCGCGCAACTGGGATGCGAGACGGCGCCAGGTTCAGACGAGGCGACCTCACGGACCCCGTCCGCCGCGTCGTTTCCCGAGTTCACGGACCCCGTCCGCGTCGAGTTCACGCGCGACGGGCCAGGCGCCTGGACTTGGTCGGCCACGTTCCCCGCGCCCGCAACGACGGGCGTTTATGCGCTGATCGTGTATGCGAGCTACCCCGATGCGCCCCAAGAGAAGCTGAGCGAACCGGCCTTCACCGCTCTGATCGTCTCCGAGGCGACGCCCACCCCCACGCCGGAGACGATCGGCGCGGTGATCGGTTCCTTCTACAACCTCGTGCTCGGCCGCGAAGCCGGTCCCGGCGAGGCGGAAGGCTGGCTGACGTACTTCGACTACGTCGTGGACTTCAACATTGACGTGCGCTTCATCCCGCGCGAGATGGCGCGCCTCTTCTTCCTGTCGCAGGAGTACGCGAACCGCGATCGCGCGGACGCCGAGTTCATCACCGACTGCTACCGAGTCTTCCTGAGCCGCGACCCCAATCAGAATGAGCTGGACAACTGGCTTGCCGGCGTCTGGAACCGATCCCAAGTGATGACGGTGTTCAGCGAATCGGAGGAATTCGCGAACCGGATCGCGGCGATGTATCCGGGTCTGGAGGGCGGTGCGGCCCGGAACCTTGTGACGTCTATGTATATCGGCCTCCTCGATCGGCTTGTCGACAAGGACGGACTGGAGTATGCCGCCGGCCTGTTCGAGGCCGCATACGCCGAACAGGCTTTTGTGGCACAGCCGCCCTCGGCTGTGACGCCGGGAGGCGGCCTTGTGGCACAGCCGCCCTCGGCTGTGGCGATCCAGGAGAGCGACCCCGGCGGGGGCGCCGGGGCCACAAGGAAGAGGAGCGGGATCGAGGCCGTCCGCGCGCAGGCGAAACAGATGGCGCGCGAAGTGATCGTCTCGCCCGAGTTCCTCGGCAAGCAGCCGACGACGGGCGACTACGTTGTGCGCTTCTACCGCGCATTCCTGGGGCGCTTCCCGAATGACGCGGAGATCGCTTACTGGAGCGGGGAGCTGGATTCAGGTCGCCAGGACGCGGACGGTCTGATAAACCTCTTTGCGGGGTCGGTGGAGTTCACCGCCCGCTTGGAGGGCTTCTTTGGGTAGTCTTGTTCAACGAGCGGAACTTCGGACGCAAGGAGACTGATGGAATGAACCGACTTGCCATTCTTCTGAGATCGACGTGTGTTGTTGGGGCCCTTTCCGTTGCTCTTCACGGCGCAGTAATCGCTCCTGCCGCCGCCGCAGGCGACAAGGCGCCGGCGGCTGAGACTTCCGCAGCTGACATCTACGACCTCGCCCCTTACAACGACGATGCGAGCACGACGACGCAGAACAGACTGACCCCGGGCATTTCCCAAGACCACACGATCCACGTCCCGGGCAACGTGGACTGGCTGCGGTGCCTTACCATTTCCGACGCTCAGACTCCTTACTCACTCACGTTTACGGGCCTCGACCTGCCCTCAGGCAGTTTCCTCTTGGCGAAGATCTACGAAGATGGTCCGGACCAAGCGGAGACCGACTGGACGAATATCGACTCCGACGGCGAATCCCTCTCTTGGCTTTCGCCGAGTGCGGGGATTCAGGAAGTCTATCTCTCGGTCGAGACCCTGGGCGGCGTCTCGCCGGCTTGCGCCTACACGGCGGAATTCCAGCGGAACACGGGGGCTAACAACCCACTCGCATCCAATGTGGGCGGGAGTTTCGTCCAGCTTCGTTGGGACAGCGGGAGCGCCCCAGCCGGTTCCCAGGGATTCAACGTGATGCATAGCTCCACGGGGGCTCCCGGAACGTTTTCCGCGCTGAATTCCTCGCCCATTCCCTCAGGAGGCTCCGCCACGGAATACCTCCATGAGGGTCTCGAGCCCCTCTCTCTGCATTTCTACCGGATCCAACTCGTGGACGCTTCAGGTTTTCCTTCAGACTGGACGGGCGTTTTCTACAGCTTCACCGCTGCGGGGACGGAGCCGTCTCCAACGCCGGGCGCGACGGAGACGCCCACGGAAACGCCCGAGCCGACGTTCACTGCTACACCAAGCCCGAGTCCTGAGCCGACCCAGACGGCTACACAGGGACCCACGCCAATTACTCCGACGCCTACGCCGGCAACGCCTACTCCTACTCCGGTAACTCCAACTCCCACGCCGACGCCAACATCCACGCCCGAGCCTGGTGAGACAACGACCGCCACGCCGACGCCGCCGGCGGGACTAACCCCGTCGCCCACGCCCGAGCCGATCCGCGAATTGGTCGCGTCCTTCTATCGGCTGATTCTTGGGCGCGACCCGGAACCCGGCGCGGTCGATTCGTGGCACATCGGTTACTTCCAGTATGCGGTGAGCTTCAACATCGACGTGCGCTTCATCCCGCGCGAGATGGCGCGTCTCTTCTTTCTGTCGCAGGAGTACGCGAACCGCGATCGCTCGGACGCCGAGTTCATCGCCGATTGCTACCGCGTCTTCCTGAATCGCGATCCGAGCCAAGGGGAGCTCGACAACTGGCTTGCGGGCGTCTGGAACAGATCGCAAGTGATGACGGTGTTCTCGGAGTCCGAGGAGTTCGCCACCCGGATCGCGGCGATGTATCCGGGTCTGGAGGGCAATCCCGCCCGGAACCTCGTGACGTTCCTGTATGTCGGTCTCCTCGATCGCCTCGTGGACAAGGACGGGCTGGAGTACGCCTCCGGGCTCTTCGAGGTCGCTCGCATTTCGGGCGGCATCGAAGCCGTCCGCGCGCAAGCCAAGCAGATGGCGCGGGAGGTGATTGACTCCGAGGAGTTCCTCAGCAGAGACCCGACCACGGGGGTGTACGTGGTGCGGTTCTATCGCTCGTTCCTGGGGCGCTTCCCGAGCGACATCGAGGTCGCATACTGGTCGGGCGAACTCGACTCCGCCCGCCAGACGACAAACTCCGTGATCGATCTCTTCGCGGACTCATCCGAATTCAGCCAGCGCTTGAGGATCTGCTTCGAGACGCCGTAAGGCGCTGCGGACTCGCGCCGCCATGCCCAAGCTCGGTATGCACACGGCCCGGCTCCGACGTCGGCTCCCTCGGTCGCTCCGCGCCGCAGAGACCCCAATTGCCTGGCGTGTTCGCTGTACAAGCGCAACGCCTGCTAGGACGAAAGTCTCGTCGCTATGATGCGAGCACGCCTCAGACATGCCGCCATGCTCCTCGCGACAACGCTGATGATGGTTTTCCTGTACGGCCGGATCGAATACGCCAAGAAGCCTTTTTCAGAGTGGGATCTGTCATCATATAGGGCCATGGCAAACTCCTCGCCCCAACTTAGAGCGAATGTTCAACGACCCTTTGCCTACCGGCTTCTCGGCCCCTACATTGTGGGTTTACTTCCCCTTCCCGACCCACTGGGATTCTATCTTCTTACTGTCGCCGTGTCTGTTCTGGTCGTCTTGCTGCTTTACTCCTTCCTCTGCAATATGGGGCTAAGCGCCAATGCTTCCGCCATTGCCGCTGCTCTTTTCTCCTTTAACAAACAGATTTTCGGCTTCAACGTGTGGGATTTCTTCCAAGTGAACGATTGCCTGTCCCTTCTCTACGGGGATTCGGGAGGCGGGGAGAAACAGGGGGAGGTCGGTCGGGTTGAGGCAAGATGATTCTCAACAGTTGGCGGCGTTGGGGAGCCGCGGTCCCGACCCCCACTTCGCTCATGGACGAAAAGGGTTGAGCATTCACATTGCTCGGTTTCCAGTCCTGACCGTGATCCTCCTCTTGCTCCCCGCGGCGATAGGCGGTTCCACCGTTTCGGCGCTGGACGCGAAACCCGAACAGGCGCCGCAAGGGGGCGAACAGTTTCAGGTTCCGGAGCGCGGCGAGCCGCGCGACCTCATTCGAGTCGCGGCCTCGGACAACGGCGTCCGCGGGCCCGATCTTCCCGACCGGATCGGCGAGGAGCGGCGCCGGCAATGGCTGCGGCGCTGTCCGCCCGTTGTGTTCGTGAAGCGCCATCATTTCCGGCCGCCCTTTGGCATTGGGACCATCATTGCCTGGGACATCTTCAGCGCCGGCGGGGGCCTTTACGTGTTCGATCCCAGCCGCCCCGAGCAAGGCGCCCGGCCGGTTTTCGAGCCCGAAGCCGCGGCCTACTTCGACCGAGGCGTCATCTTCGACATGAGCGTCTCCTACGAGGCGGATCGGTTGCTCTTCGCTTGGCGGGCGTGTCCGGAGAGTGAAACGGACAGCCAAACGACCGCGCAAACGCGGCCCGGGATCGCGGCCCAACCGGCCTCCGTCCGCCCGCTGTCCGAGAACAGTTCCTTCCACATTTTCGAGATCAACGCCGACGGCGCGGGCCTCCGGCAGATCACCACGGGCCCCTATCACGACGTCCACCCCCTCTACCTGCCCGACGGGAAGATCGCGTTTGTCTCCACCCGCGTCGAAGCCTACACGCTCTGTCAACCCGGCCCGGGCTGCTCGCTGCACGTGATGGATCCCGACGGCTCGAACGTCCGACGCATTCATTTCGGCACCTTGGCGGACCACTCCCCCTTCGTCATGGACGACGGCGCCATTCTCTTCACGCGATGGGAGTACCAGGACAAGAGCCTGACCTACCCCCAGGGGCTCTGGACCGTGAATCCCAACGGGACGCGCCTTCAACTGTTCTTCGGCAACACGATTCTCGTGCCGGCCGTTCTCTGGCAAGCCAGGTCGATACCCGGAACGTCGAACGTCCTGTGCACCTTGGCGCCCCATCACGGGAATCCCGTCGGCGCCGTCGGCATCATCGACCGAAGACAGGGGCTGGAGAACCGGTTCGCCATCCGCAACATCACACCCGAGATTCCCTATGACCCGACCATCGACCGCGAAGGCCCGGGCGACGCCCAGTATCCTTGGTCTTACCGCGATCCCTATCCCCTGACGCGCGACTTGTTCCTGGTCTCTTACGGCGGTCCCCTCAACGGAGGCCCCGAACGTTACCGACTCTATCTTCTGAACGACCAGGGAGAGAAGGCCCCGCTCTATGAGGACCCCGATATCGATTGCTTCAATCCCCTCCCCCTCGCGCCGCGAAAGCGGCCGCACCGCGTTCCTCCCATACCCCCAGCGCGGGAAGAGTCGCGAGAAACGGGAACGGGCGCCTTCTTCGTCGCGGACGTGTACCAAGGGATGCGGGGCGTCGAGCGGGGCCGCGTCAAGGCGATCCGCGTCATGAAGGTCGTTCCCAAGCCGTGCAACATGCGCGGCCAACGCGCGTACGACATGGATCCCCTCATGTCGCGCGCGACCTACTACGCGAAGATCAACTGCGGCACGGCGCCCGTTGATGCAAACGGTTCCGCCTATTTCACGGCCCCCGCTGAATCAGAGATCTACTTTCAGGCCCTCGACGCCGACGGCAAGGAGCTCTGCCGCATGGGCAGCATCACGCAGATCATGCCGGGCGAGACGCAGAGTTGCATCGGGTGTCACGAGTCCCGCTTCACAGCGCCCCGCACTCTGCGATCGACGGCGGCGGCGCTCGTGACCGGCCCCGTCGATCTCACTCCTCCGCCTTGGGGCGCGGGTCCCGTGGACTTTGTGCGTCAGGTTCAGCCGGTCTTCACGAAGTACTGCGCGGGATGCCACAGCGGACCGAATCCAGCGGCCGATCTGGATCTCTCCGACGACAAGACCCGCTACTTCAACATGGCTTACGACGGCTTGATCGATCGCAAACTCGTGCACTCGATATGGCTCCTCACCGCCCCGGCCAGGAATTTCCTGCCTCTCCAGACGGGAAGCCACGTGAGCGAACTGACGAAGTGGATCGAGTCCGGACACGGCGGGGCCGCGGTGGATGACGAAAGCCGCCGCCGCGTCTTCACGTGGATCGACTCGAACACCCCCTACTACGGGACCTACGAGCACTCTCGGCCCGGCTCGCCGGGTTCGCGCGACGCCTTCTACTCCGGCGGGGAGTTCGCTCCCTGGTTTCAGACCTTCCGGGGAGTCTTCGACGCGAACTGCGGCGCCTGCCATGGGCCGATCGGACGGGCGACGCGCGATCTCACCGATTCGACGTGGATCAATCTCACGCATCCCGAGTGGAGTCGCGTCTTGACCGCGCCGCTCGCCAAAACCGCCGGCGGACGCGAGAGATGCAAGGAGAAGAACGGCAAGCAACCGGCCCGTTTCCAAGACAGGTCAAACCCGGTTTATCAGGGGATGCTCGCGGCTTTGCGCGAGGGCAAGAGGTCGCTCGAGGCCAATCCCCGCGCGGACATGCCCGGTTTCAAGCCAAAGCCCTACCCGCGCCATTTCGGACGCCTCTTCACGGGATTCGCCGGACCGTAGGGCCCCGCCGGCGCGGGGAGATCCGAAATCCGAATCCCGAGATCCGAGACGCTCCCTCCGCGCCGGTTTTGGAATCACGTTCAAGAGGCGCAACTTCGCCTTCGCTGTTCGCGATCCCGCCGCGCGAGCGCCCGACCCATCGCGCAGGAGCGTCCAGAACAGAAAGAGAATGGGCAAGAGAACAAGGACCCGGACGACTCCGCCGCTTTCCACGATCATAGCTCGCCTCCCTAGCGCGAAAAGAGACCATCTGGCTCCCGACCCTACGCCATGGACGGAAGTGAGTCAAGAACTCGACTTGCTTGACTGCACCTCTTGATCTGCGATAATGCCCCTGCCCCCGGCGGCTGACTCTGGCTGGGAGAAGGGATTGACGACGATGACAAACACATCGGATCGGTACGAGGAATTGCTCGGAAAGCAGCGCCGCGTCGCGATGCTCGGATCCGTCGGCGCGGTGCTGAGCTGGGACAAGGAAACCTACATGCCGCCGGCCGGAGCGAAGCACCGGTCAGAGCAAGCGGCCTTTCTCGCCGGACTCAAACACGAATGGGCCACCGACCCCCGGATCGGCGACCTGTTGTCTGAGCTGGAAGAGTCGCCGGGCGACGGGGATCCGAGGAGCGTCGAGGCCGTGAACGTGCGCGAGTGGCGGCGCGACTACGACCGCGCGACGAAACTGCCCCGCGAACTCGTGGAAGAGATCTCGCGCACGCAGGTCCTGTCTCGCGAAGCGTGGGGCAAAGCCCGCAAGTTGAAGGACTTCCCTCTCTTCCAGCCTTGGCTCGAGAAGATGGTCGCCCTCCAGCGGCGCGTCGCCGAGTGCTACGGCTACGAACGCGAGCCCTACGACGCGCTGCTTGAGACCTACGAGCCCGGCATGACGGCGAGCGAGATCGCCCCGATCCTGGAGAGCCTGCGCGATCGCCTCCTCCCTCTTCTCAACGCGATCCAAGGCGCCCCGCGCCGTCCGGATCTGTCCATTGTTCGCCGCGAGTTCCCAATCCCGGCCCAGGAAGCCTTCGCCAAGGAGGTCGCCGCGGCCATTGGGTACGACTTCGAGGGAGGCCGCCTCGACGTTGTGACCCACCCCTTCTGCAACCGCATCGGGCCCGGCGACGTTCGGATCACGACGCGCTACGACGAGCGCTTCTTCAACAGCGCCTTCTTTAGCGTCGTGCACGAGGCCGGGCACGGCATCCACGCCCAGAACCTCCCGGAGGAACACTGGGGAACGCCGATGGCTGAAAGCCCGTCCCACGGCGTCTCGGAATCCCAGTCGCGCTCGTGGGAGAACTTCGTCGCGCGCTCGCGTCCGTTTTGGGAGTCCTGGTATCCCAAGGCGCGGGAGCGTTTTGCCGCGCTGGCCGACGTCTCGCTCGATGATTTCGTCTTCGCCGTCAACAACGTCGAGCCTTCCTTTATCCGCGTCGAGGCGGATGAGGCGACGTACAACCTCCACATCCTGGTCCGCTTCGGAATCGAGCGCGCGTTGATCGGGGGAGACTTGGAGGCCGCCGACGTGCCCGGCGCCTGGAACGAGCAGTTCAAGGAGTGCGTCGGACTCGACGTGCCCGACGACGCCATGGGGTGTCTCCAGGACGTTCACTGGAGTTTCGGCTTGATGGGGTATTTCCCCTCGTACACGTTGGGCAACCTTTACGCCGCGCAGTTCTTCGAGAAAGCGCGCGAGGACCTCGGCGACCTCGACGATCTCATGCGCAGGGGCGAATTCGTCCCTCTACGGGAATGGATGACGGACCACATCCACAGCCAAGGTCGCCGCTACAGGCCGGCCGAACTCATCCATGTCGTCACCGGCCGTCCTCTGGACGCCTCGGCCCTCGTCCGCTGCCTGGAATCGAAGTTCAGTTCGCTTTACAATCTCTAGCTTCCCGTGGGTCGATGGCGCGTCTGTAGTCGCTCTCCGGCACGCGATAGATGCCGCGGAGCAGCTTGCGGAGGAGACGCCGTCCAGAGCGCGCACGACGCGGTAGCGCCGACGGGTCTCGGCGGCTGCGAGCGAGCGATCCGGGAACTGGGGCTTCCTTCCGCCGTGGCGCCGTTTGGGCCCGGTCTGGACGCGTGCAACCTGGGGCGTCGGTTTCGAGCTGGCGGACGGCGGTGACGCGGCCTTGGGCCTATGGGGCTGAACGGCGAGGCCGGACTGCCCGAGTTCCGCTCGTACCTCGCGCGCCGCCCGGACCCGTCTGGGTTATCCGTAGTGACATGTCCGCGCCCAGTAGGATAGAATCAGGAGCGTATTATGAACCGCCGGGAACGATACCTCGAGACTATGCTCTTCGGCGCGCCGGACAAGATCCCTTTCGCTCCGGGAGGTCCGCGCGAGTCGACGCTCAGGGCGTGGCGCGCGCAAGGTCTTCCGGAGAACGCCGACTGGTTCGCGACGCTGAAGCAAGAGATCGGTTTCGAGGACGACCCGCCAGGCAAGCCAATGCCCCCGCTGGGCGTTTCGTTTCTCATGAACCCCATGTTCGAAGAAAAGGTGATCGAGAAGCGCGAGCACAGCCTGGTGGTGCAGGACTGGAAGGGAAACGTCTGCGAGATCCTGGACGTCTACGACGTCTCCTACTTGCGGGAAGCCAAGGATTTCGTGACGAGACGGTGGCTCAAACTTCCCGTCGAGAGCCGCGAGGACTGGGAGCAGATGAAAGCGCGGTATGACCCCAAGGACCCCGCGCGGTTCCCGGAGGATTTCGACGCGCGCTGCGTCGCCTGGCGCGGGCGCGAGGACGTACTGGGCGTCGCCGTCCACGGCCCCTACTGGCAGTTGCGCGAGTGGGTGGGCGCCGAGCAGTTGTGCCTTCTCTTCCTGACGGACCCCGATCTCGTCCGCGACATGATTTGCTTCTGGGCCGATTTCGCGTCGACGATGCTTGGCGAAATCCTCCAGCACGTGGACATCGACCATTTCTTCATCAACGAAGACATGGCTTTCAAGGAACACAGCTTCATCTCGCCCGACATGGCGCGCGAGTTTCTGGCGCCTTGCTGGCGCCAATGGGTCGAGCAGGCGCGGGCGGGCGGCGCGCGGGTCCTTGAGGTGGACTCCGACGGCTACGCGGGCGGCCTGATCCCGGTCTGGATCGAGGCGGGGTTCAACTGCTCGAGCCCAAACGAGGTCGCGGCGGGCTGCGACGTGGTCGAGTTTCGCGAGCGCTTCGGCCGGAAAATGGCCCTTCGCGGCGGGGTTGACAAGCGCCTCATGGCCAAGGGGGGCCGGGCGCTGCGCGACGAGCTCGAGCGCATCATCCCGGCGATGCTCAAGGAGGGCGGGTTCATTCCCGGATGCGACCACGGCGTGCCGCCGGACGTGTCCTGGCCCCATTTCGTGGAGTACGCCCGGCGCCTTGCCGAGCTGACGGGATGGGTCAAGGGCTGATCCCTTTGCCCGAACGAAGAAGAGAGGAGGCAGCTTGAGCGATGGATGGGACATTCCTTAGACGGGGCTTCACGCTGATCGAGCTGCTGATCGTCGTGGCGATTATCGCCATTCTGGCGGCGATCGCGGTGCCGAACTTCCTGGAGGCGCAAGTTCGATCCAAAGCCGCCAAGGTCAAGTCTGACTTCCGCTCAATCAAAGTTGGCATGGAAAGCTACGCCGTCGACAACAACCGCTACCGGCTGGACTACGATTCGGGGGAGGGCCCGCCGGGCGTGGGTCACAACGATTTCACGACGTGGGTCGCCCTGACAACGCCGCTGGCGCATCTCACCAGCGTATTCGACGACCCGTTCCGGGACGCGCGCGCGGCAAAGAACCCCTATTCGGGTATCGAGATGTACGAGTTCTGGGGCGGGGCCTGGGCAAGCTAGAGCACAACACTGGGGCAGTACGGCGTCGCCTATCAGATCACGTCGGTGGGCCCAGATCTGTACCGGGACGGCGCGCCCAGCGCCCAGGACACCCAGCAGCAAACCGCGGCCTTCGCGGATCGCGTATGCGATCCGACCAACGGGACGCGCTCGGGCGGGGACCTCCTGGCGACGAACCAACGGACCTACCCATGGCTGTGTCGCACGCTGTCACGGGGAGGGCGCGCGTGAGACGGTCCGCCGCGTCCCAGTCGTATGTGTGGACGACCGTCGTGATGCCGTTGCCTTGTTTAGTGACGCGGGTCGTGCGGCCCGCGGTGTCATAGCCGTAGATCTTGGTGTACTGCGCGGCGGCGTCCTCGCTGTAAACCAGACGCGTCATCTGTTCGCCATCGTCGTAGTTATACATGGTCCCTTCGGACACGCCGCTGGTGACGCGCGACATCTTCCTCTCGCTCCAAACCCACCTTGGCCGGATGTGATTACGTGCCGGGAAGATCCGCGGAAAGGTACCCCTTCGGGGTATCGGGCTTCATCTACGCGTGATCGTCGTTTTCCGAGGGCACAACGGGGTTTCTCGCGCGAGTAGCCTTCTTGCGCCCCAAGGGCAACACTATCTGAGGAATGAGGAGATACATTCCTACCGCAAAGAACACACTGTCTCGCCAACGGAGCAGCCGTACTTCACCGGCGAGTGCATCCAGCCGAACAATCATGTCAGAAATGGCCCTCGCCACATCTTCTCCTTTCAATTCGGGGCCATAATCCTTCCACATGAGGGCGTCCTTCTGCTGGCCAACAAAGAGAGGAGGCCCAGCAAACGCCATGGCAAATAGGATCAGACCCACGAATGCTAGAACACCGCGCCGCTCAGACTCGATCATTGGTACCCTCCGTTCTCAGCCGTCCGTGGTTGTCGTACGCATACGTCGTCTCGCCCGACGACAGGCCGTCCTCGTTCGAGGAGGCGATGGCCGTCAGCCTTCCCGCGTTCGAGTCGTCGTAGGAATACTGCCATCTCATGCGGCGCCTGTTTCCCGCGTCGTCCGAGCCGAAAGTGTGGTCCGTCGCGCGCCCGAGCCGGTCGTAGGAGACCGTGTGCTTCGACAGGCGGCTCGACGCATCCACCATATACCCGAGCACGCCCCGCGTCAAGGCGTTTGTGTCGGCGTCGTACGCGAACGTCGAGTCGGTCGCGCAGAGCGTCCCCTCGTCGAGTTTCGTGATGAAGCCGTTGATATCGTATTCGCAGCGTTGCTTTCAGACTCAGTTGGATCAGAGTGCTTGGTTTCCGAGAACTTCCATCTGAATACGATGGTACAGAGGAGGACCCCGACCCAAAGGCCAGACCCAAGGGCGACAGGCACAAGACAGTTCCGCCATGCATGGAATCCGTGGAGCGAGGTCCCGAGCAGAACACCGGCCCCGATGCCCAACATCGCCATCGACATCAAGTGGAAGGCGTGGAGTGGCTGCTTCAGGTTGAAGGGATTGCCCGTCCACGAGGGTTTGGTCCAGCGCCGGTCCGAGACACGAGCGACCAATTGGAAGCCGACCATGAGCGGCACACCCAGAGTGCAGC
>Ga0315274_10003263_pt1 | contig 24160 bp, 24 predicted proteins | sample YL17G02_20_MG_FD_203700 | JGI IMG/M metagenome (GOLD analysis project Ga0315274, IMG submission 203700) | Sediment microbial communities from Yellowstone Lake, YNP, Wyoming, USA - YL17G02_20 | ecosystem: Environmental > Aquatic > Freshwater > Lake > Sediment | place: USA: Wyoming | collected...
TTGGGAGGCTCGGCCGCGGGCCTCCGCCCGACGGCCGCTCCAGTCTCGCGCAAGAACTCTACCACGCCGCCGGACGATTTGCTCAGCGTTTCCGCGCGTCTTTGCAGCGGTTCTTGCTGTCCTCCAGACCAACAGCCCACAGCCCCCTCCCACGCCCGTAACCCCACCATCCTCCAAGCATGGCCGTCTCGCCAGTTCGGGTCATCTGCCAGGCGGTTATCGGCCTTGCTCCATTCAAGGGCGTAGAAAGAAGCCGGCGCCCCTCACCCGCGACCGCGAAGCCCGAGTACCACCCCAGCTGACTGCGCCCAGGCCGACGCCACCCTGCTCCTCAAGGAATTCTGGGCTGCCGTCGAGCGCGGGCTGGTGGCCAAGAAGGGCCAGCCCGTCCTCCCTGCCGGCGCGGCCGGCACCCTCTCCGACATCCAGAACGGCGAGATCATCATCCAGGCCTCCCACACGCAGATCACGTACAGATTGGCCCATCTCGGCGCGAGGCAGGCGGTCGCCCATGTTGACCTGAAGAAAGAGGAGCGACTCTGCAACCTGATGAAGGGCGTCTTCCTCGCGGCTGAGGGCGCGCACCTCACGGCTGCCGAGAGGGCGCACGAGGCCGCTGGGGGTGCGCCACACCTTGCGAAGTACAAAGAACGGCTGGACCGGTGCACACGGGAGGCCCGCCAGATTGCATAGGCCAAGGAAGCCGTCCCCAGGGAACCCAGCGCGCGCGAGGCCCGGCGTCAGATCGAGACCGCGGCCAAGGGAGCGCTCACGGCGCTTCAGGCCAAACGTTCCCTGCCAACGATTGGCCCCTTCGGACAAAGACATGGCACTACGAAGTTCTCCGAGACGGTGACTGAGGAGTTGGCCGCTCTTCGCCCTCGCATCGAAGAAGCGGCTCAGGGTTGGCGAAGGCTGTCCCATGGCAAGTCATTGCAGGGATGGCGAGTGGTACAGGAGACCCGTCGCGGTGACGTCCGTGTGTAGCGCGAATGCGTGGTAATGGAGCGGGTTGGCCTTGGACTGGAATCGCGTGGAGAGGCCGACCTCCCGACTCTCGACCACGAGGTTCCCCTGAAGGCCATGCGCGTTGCCGGCGATGACTCTTTCAATGTGCTCGTCTTGCCCGTAGGCGATACCCATGTCTTCTGGGGTGTGACGGCTGGGGCGGACACACTGTCGGCCTAAACCTTGTGGATGGTCACAGCGGCCGTGAGAACGTCCCCCGCGAGTCATGGCTTTCGAGAGGGGCCGGTGGTATCGCGTGCGGGTGCGAGTGACCCGCACCCGAATAGAGGCCTGGATCGATGCGCAGAAGACCATCGGCGCGGGGCGAGACGGGCACCATTTCACCCTGAATGAGCCGTATCGGGCGTTCAGGCCTCCAGGCATCCTCGCGCCTCAGACGGCGGTGGCCCTGAGGAACATCGCGCTCCGGCGGGTCGAGAGGGGGACCGACGACGGGTCGCCGTGAACCACGGAAAGGGCCGCCCGGTCAACTGAGGGCCCCGTAGTCCTTGAGCAGGGCTTTCACCCGCACAGCGAAGTTGAGGTCCGTTTTCCTAGTCTCGCCGAGGGCTTCCGGATATGGGTGCGCTTCCTGGAGAAGTCTCTCCAAGCGCTCGCGTGGGCCTGTGGCCGGCTGGTACCGAAACCGGAAGGGGCAGTGCGGAGAAAGGTAGACCACGGGGCGTCCGAGCAGCGTTGCCCAGTACGCGCCATAGTAGGCGTTGGTAACCACCTTCGCGCCGGAACCGAGATGGGTGAGAGCCGCTTGGAGACCCGCCTCCGTGGTCAAGTCCCATTGATCCTCCCGGGCCGTGGGGAAGGGCAGCCCCAGCGATGGAGGGCCCGCGTTCTCATAGACCGCCACCTCTGCGAGTATGGGGTACTCGTGGTCGAACGCGCGGTTCATGCAGCTTGGACACGGGACCCATTCGTAGTCGAGCTCGGTCTCGCGGATGCTGATGAGATCATAGCCGCGCAGAAACGGCTCAAGATCGGAACGGCGTAGCGTCTCGCATCGCTCGCCGCTGTGGCCAATGCCCCATGCGATCTTCAGATCCGCCGGGCAGGCCGACCCCCGGAAGATGGCGTCCAGCCCACGAGGCAGGAGGCTTCCGCCTCCGAGGATGAGCACTTGGCTCCGCAACAGGTCCGTTGGAGGAGGCGCCGACGCATCCAGCTCGTGTGCCGAGCCCAGGAAATCGAAATACCGGTCTGGGGAGGCCCATGGGCTGCCATCTCGGAGCAGGAGGGATCGGGCGACGCAGACGCTCCTCGCGCGGGGAGGGTACTCCGCCATGCACACGGTCGTCCTAGGGTACCCGCTGAAGAAGCCCCTGACCGCTGGCGCGTCGATTCTGGGCCCGTGATACACCACGGATGGCAGGCCCACGGCCGCGGCCAGGTGTGCGATGCCGCTGTCCACGCCGATGTGGTAAGCGGCCGACTGGAGTTGCTCGAGGAGAAAAGGCAGAGGGCCGAGCCGGTACTCGACGTCGGAACCGAGGTAGCGAGGCGTGTCAGGGCCGCCGAGAGCAACTCGCCGCATGCCATCGTGGTGAGCCAGGATCTCCTGCATCCGGTCCAGGCTGTGGCACCCCGACGAGCGGCCATCGAACTGGCACACAATCACGTCCTCGGAGGGCCTCGATCCGGGACGGCGAAGCCGGGGCATTGACGCCCCGAGAGGCCGCACTCCGCCGTACCGGGCGTGAAGCGCTGCGCCGAACTTCTCCAACCAGGGCGCTCCCCAAACCGCCGCGTCGAACACAGGGTCGGCATCAGTTCCTGGACCGGACACGTACTCCACATGCGGGAAGTCGAATTGCTCCAGCACCTCGCCGATCAGGGGAGCACCCGCGATGCGGATCCTGGGGATGCCGTTGCAGACCGCATACGTCTCTGTCCCGGCGAGAATCGACAGGACATCGCCCATGAACGCATGGCGCACCAGGAAGAGCGGCTCCGGGATCTCACCCACGAGATAGGCTCTGGCGATCTTCCAGTAGTTCCAGCAGGCCTCCTTGTCGCGGACCCTGCACTCGAGGCGCAGGGCGTCCCCCGGCGCCAGCGCAACCTCGACTCGTCTTCCATAGTCGGTCTCCGTGCCATCAACGTAGCACCGCGCCCGGGTGGAGCCGCCCTCCCGCACCAGTGGCATGACGGCGATCGCTCCCTCCGCCAGAGCTTGGATGACGAGGACCGACGGCGCGTGCGCCTCGATCTCCAGCACGCCGTCCGTGTTGGCGTGCCGAAGAGTGCAGCTTGTCTGGTGCTGAAGGAGGACCAGCGGTAACCAAGGGCGCGATTGCATGTGGGAGGCCTCTTGCTCGTTTCCTGGGACAAATCGGGTCGCCTGCTCCTGTCCTTCCTCGACCGGCCCGCACTTCCCCTGCTGGCTCTGCCCGGTGCGGATGTGCTTGCGCGACTCGCGCAGAGCATCCGCCAGGCGGACAGCCAGCTCCGGGTGCGCAACGCGCCTCGCCCGAGAAGCTGGGATGGCTTCGCCTCGGTCCCGTGTCCCCCGATGCGTGCCGGTCACGACGTGCGACGCCTGAGTTCGTCGAGGTACCCGATGATCTCGGCCTCGACAAGGCTTACGTCGGGGCGCCATCCACAGTCGAGCACACGACACGGCGTCTGGAGAGGATTCCAGTCCTTCCTGTACCGCGACACCAGCCTATGCTCACCGACCCACACGAGATGTGCGGTCCCACATAGGCTGGCGAGATGCATGGGACCGCTCGAAGGTCCGACAACGAGCGCAGCGGAAGCGATGACATCCATGAGCGCGCAGAGGTTGATCCCGCGTAGGTCCAAGCTGTGGGGGACATGGGTTGACGCTGTGAGCGCCCCGATTGATGCGGTGGGCGGAGCATCGCCGCGTGAAGCCAGGCGCTCCCCGAGCCTCTCCCATAGCTCCACGGGCCAGTTCCGTCCGGTCCCCCAGTCGCGACGCATTCGGGCATGGAACACCAGGCACCCGCGATACTCGCTTTGCGGGGTGCCATACCGGATGAACTCGGGCGTCAGGTTCCTGTACCGCTCGCCCGGGGACAGGCGAGCGGTAGACGTCCTGGGGACAAGAGCGTCAATCGTGCCATCGGAGGGTCTTGTGCCTCGACACGCTCGAGCCATATCTGGGACGACGATGAATGGGTGCGCAACAAATTCGGCGGCGAAGTCGGCATACAGAGCGGCGCGGCCGGGGAAACTGCATACGATGGTGCGGTCGTACCTGCGCGACGCCGCGCGAACCACGGCCTGCCACTGCATCAGCTCCCAGCCGAACTCGCCGAGCCAGGGTCCGGCGAACAGTTCCGTAGGCATGTGCACCCCTTGAGTCACATCGGTCATTCCCGTTGGCATCCTGGCGTGGCTGCACTGCGGAGGAGGTGCCAGAATCGGGCCGCCATTGGCTCCAGGTCGAAATGCTCCAGCTCAGCGGCTGCGCGCCGGGCCACCGAGTCGTAGAACCCGGGATCGCGGAGGAGCCGCTCGGCCATCGATGCCGCTCCTTCCACATCCCATGGGTCCACGATGATCTCGGGGAACAGGGCTCGCTGCATGAAGATACCTGGGGTGCTGATGCAGGGGATGCCCAGCCCGGCGCACTCGACCGAGAAACGCCCTATGCTCCGCCGGAAATCAAGATGCAGCCCAAGCTCGCATTGGGCTACAGTGGGCCACAGGCGGTCCTGCCCCCGGGACTCAGCGACCTCGACCCCCTCGATCCCCCATCTTGCGAATGCCTCCGCCTCTTCTTTGGCTGCCTGCGCCGGCGAGAAGACGATGGCGGTGGCTGTTGGCGCGATCCTCTCACGAATGGTTCGGAACGCCAGTGCAGTCGCTAGCCCATTCTTCTTGGGGCGGAACGCGGACCCGAGGTAGAACATAGCAGGGCATCGGCGCTGCGCGCGGGGGACGGCGTGCTGCCGTAGCGCCGCCACGGGGACGGGGTGCGGCCACGTGGCGACGGGGGTCTTGGTCATCGCCTGGAAGAACCCGATGTCCGCGGTCTCGATCAAGACCAGAGTGGCCCGGTCCAGAAGGCTCTTGAGCGTCACTTCCCAGCGAGGGAAGAAGCCCTGTGGATCAAGGAACATCGCATCGCAAGTGAGCTTCAGCACCTTCGCCTTGTGGGGGAAGAGGTCCAGGACATGGGAGACTCTGTCGTAGAGGGCGGCCGCCGTGTGGAGGATGAGCACGTCGTACTCATCGAGAGGTGAGTAGTCCTCTGCCTCGTAGGGGAAGCAATCGCCGCCCAATGCCAGGGGGATCGCCCCTGTGCCCACCTCCGGCTTCCGCCACGCCCCTCGGCGGCTGAGTGGAGTCACCAGGCAGACTTTCATCGACATCTCCTTCCGTTGATGCTCGTCCCGGGTGCCCGATACTCCTCAGCACTCACAGGAGACCCGGAATCGTCGTCCCATGTCTCAGTCTCGGTGCGCCGTCGTCACACTCAACCCGGAGCTCGTCGGACCCAATGTCGCAGGCTATTGGAATACCATCGTGAGAATGTTCGGCCCGCCATCGATTCTCCTGCCACGAATGGCATCTTCGAGACTCCCCGTGTATGCCACACGTTTCCCTTGGAACAGCCTTCTCAGGGATCCAGTCCGAAAGTAGTGCAAGTGCTCCCCTGGCTTGTAGTGTTTCCACTCGCGGCAGAGCGGGAACCAATTTGGGGTCCAGGGGGTCGAGACGATCACACAGCCGGCCCTTGCTGCGGCAGCCAATGCGCCGGAGAAGGACGCCATGTGCTCCAAGGAGTCGTAGAGCGTCACCACATCCCAGTGGAGGGTGCTGTCCAGGTCAACCATGGGAACGCCGACATCAGCCCCGTGCACGTCATGCCCGAAAGAGTGGAACCCGGCTTGCCGCGAGACCCTGACAAAGACGCCGTTACCACACCCAATGTCGAGAAGCCTGCCCCCGTGCTTGAATGCCTTGAGGAAACCCAGCCGCAGGTAGCTCATCTGGTTCACCGGGTATGTGTCGTACCTCGAGAGATACTGCGCATCGTACCTTACGGTCGGCGTCAAGTCCGCCTGGAAGATGTGCCCGCAGACGCGGCACTGGAGAAGCTCGCCGAAGGCCCTGACGGCGCCCCCACAGATATTGCACATCACGCCTCTCCAGCGAGTATCCTGAGGGCCAGCGCGCCGACGCTTTGCGGGGTCACGTCGCCTGTGGTCACATGCCACCGGGACAGCATGGCGTCCCGCTGCGCTTCGGTCCATCCCCTCGTGAACTCATGCGACGCGAGGGATGCGTTCTGGACCAACGCCCATACAGGGCCAGACTGGGGATCCAGGAAGCGGTACGGACTTGCCCTCTTCCAGAGCGTGAGCATCCTGAGCCGCGGACACGTGGCTCCCACCAGCATCGCGCCGGTCGGCACCGTCACCAACAGGGTTGCCCTGTTCAACACGTGCCACATTGCACTGCTGTCGCAAGGGAGGAACCCGTATACGGATCGGGTGCTACTGTGGTGGCCCTCTGCGGTAATGGAACTGGGAGAGTAGTCAAGGGAGATGAACCGGTAGCGGCCCCTGGATGCTCCATCGATGTGGTCGATGAGTGCGACGACAGCCTGATGGTCGTCGCCGAAGTTCTTCCCCCGGTCTGTGTGGCCGTACCTGGCAATGGCTATCAGCTCTCTCCCTTCGAGCCACCTATCCAGGACGCCATTCACGTAGGGTCCCGTCAGGGAATCAGGAGCCACGTGATAGCGCGGCACGATCGTCGAGTCCGGCCCATCGCCAAAGAACTCGATCATGGACCGGCGTCCCTTCACATAGGCGCGTGGGTCGGAGGACGGCAGGTGGGGCTCAAACAGCCCAAAGGAGTACACGTACACCTCTTCCTCCGGCAGCGACACACGCAAGCGCGTGAGTTGGGCGGCGAATGACTCGGACGTCGTGAGGGCCAGGTCATTGCAGTTCGTCCCGCCCGCATACAGGACCTTGACGAGACGGCTTTCGTGGAATACCGACGCGTAGGCATTGACTTCGCTGAGGAAGTAGAGACGGGGGAAGAGCCTGGACAGGGGCTCGAAGCACGGAGAGGCAAAGATGTTGTCTCCGAGGCCGTGGGTGGAAGCGAGGCACAGCGGCACGTTCCCCCTGCGCATCAGGTCTGCCACTGCGTCACGGTCAGCGGCCACCGGGATGAACCTCGTCATGACGCCCCCTGCGCCCCTCTGTCTGGGAGGAGCCAAACGGGTTTTCCACGAGGGCACAAGACACAAGCGGCACGAGAGAAGGCTCACGTAGCGTTCCAGCGCGGTTACCGGCCATGAGTCACTCGCAGCCACTCTCCGGCCGTTGATGCCGTCCGTGCTGTGTCAGGCTCTCTTCGCGGCGCGCGAACGGAGCACGGTCTCGACAATGCCGCTGGTCGATTGGTAGTGGAAGCGTGGGGCACGCACGATCCGGCCGCCATAGCTCTCCACGATGTCCCAGCCGACGACTTCCTTCTTGGCCCTGTAGTCACCGCCTTTGAGCAGAATGTCGGGTTGAAGGAGTTGGAGGAGGGAGCGCGGCGTGTCCTCGTCGAAGGCCGTCACGTAGTCCACGTAGCGCACCGCCGAGAGGAGCTCGACCCGCTCGGCCAGAGTCAGGATGGGCAGAGACGGGCCTTTGAGGCGTCGAACGGAGTCGTCCGTGTTCGTGGCGACAATGAGACAGTCGCCGAGGCCCTTCGCGTAGCGGAGCAGAGCGATGTGATTGGCGTTAAGGAGGTCGAAGCAACCGTTCGTGAAGACGGTCGTCCGCTGCTGATTCCTGAGCTTCCGGACGATGACGGCCAGTTCTTCGCGTCCCTTCGCTTTCGTCCTGGGACATTCGCCCGTTTCCTCGAGTTCGGCGATGATCTGGTCACGGGAGAGCGGCACGACGCCAAGCCGAGTCACCTCCAGGCCGGCGGCAACGTTGGCGATCCGAGCTGCATCTTCGACGGTTCCCCCACTGGCGAGGGCGAGGCCAAGGAGGCTGAGGACCATGTCCCCTGCGCCCGTGACGTCGACGACCTCGCGGGCCCGCGCGCGGATGTGCGTCGGTCCGTGGCTCGGTCGGTGGAGCGACATGCCGTCGCGATCCCTCGTGATGATGCAGAACTCGAGGTCCAGGCGGCGGAGGAGCCGCCGCCCGACTCTGTCGAGATTCGCACGGCGCTCCGGCAGGCCGGCCAATTCCGCGGCCTCAAAGCGGTTGGGACAGATGCCCGTCGCCCCGCGGTAGCGCGTGGCCTCGACGCCCCGCGCAGGGTCAACAACAATGGGTTTCCCGGCCTCGCGGCAGCCTTGGATGAGAGCTCGTAGGAGGGTGGGCGTCAGCAGGCCCTTGTTGTAGTCGGCGACGAGGACGATATCGGCCCTCGCCAGCTTCGGCCGGAGCGCGGCAAGGACCTTCTTCGCGGTCTCAGCCGGCAGGGCATCGGGCTCTTCCCTGTCCACCCGGATCAACTGCTGGGCGCGAGCGAGGAACCGCGTCTTGACCGTCGAGGGCCAGTCGTGCATGCGGACGACCGCTTCCACATCGATGCCACGATCCACCATCAGAGAACGGAGAGCATCGCCATCGCCGTCAGCTCCGAGTGCTCGGCCACAGGCCACTCGCGCGCCGAGGTGCGCCAGATTGGCTGCCACGCAGCCGGCGCCGCCGGGCCGCTCATCCTGGGCGGTCACCTTCAGGATGGGGATTGGGGCCTCGGGCGATACGCGCTCCACGGCACCCCAGATGTAGCGGTCGAGGATGAGATCGCCAACGACCAGGATGCGCGGTTGGCCAATGGCGGCAAGCTTCTGTGCGAGGTCCGGACTCATGACGCGATTCCTCCACACATGTCCCTGCTCGGCTGAGCCGCGGACAGTCCGGGGCGTCCCTCTCGGCCCTGCTCGACACTAGGGGTCAGTTGTGAACGTACAGGCAGCGTTCGATCCATTCGCAGCGTAGCTCCTTGTTGGCCAGAACCAGCGCGTTGATGAACTCCCAGTCGCCACAGAAGTTCTCGACCTGGGTGATCCCTCCCACGCTCTTAGCCAGTTCTGTCTTCACCACAAATCCCCCCATGTCGATCGCGGCCGGCTGGAGCTTCTGTCTGAGGAATCGCTTCGTGTCGTACTGGAAGTAGTTGTGGATCATGTCGAAGAGGATGAGGTCAGCGTTGGTGCGAGCTGCCGCCTGCTCGATCTCCTCCACGAAGGTCGGCACGTAGTAGTTGTCATGGCTGGTCATCAGGACGTACGGAGACTGGGCAAGGCTCAGGCCGTAGTTCCTGGCTTCGTGTCCGAAACGCGGGCGCCCCTCCGGGCGGTCGATTTCGTGATACTCGATGGAGGGCCGGTCCAGGTAGCGCTGCACCGCCTCCCGCATCTTCGGGTCGTGTCCATCGTTGACGATGAGCAGGCGCCAGTGCGGTGACGTCTGCACGATGAAGGAGTTAACGATGATGTGGACGGTATCATGTCGCTGGAATGCCGAGGCGACGATTGTCAACATGATTGCTCTCCTGTTGGAGGTTCACTGACGGCGTTTCAGCACGATGAGACCGTTGTTGTTCCGGGACACACGGTGCAGCACCCAGCTCCGATCGCCCCGGAGGAACGCCCCGATGGGAGATGGGATTCCTCGGGTGTCGCGGTTGCCAACGGGCGCGCCGCACTCCATGGCGAAGATTTCGGTGCCGTGCAGGATGATGAGATTGCGCACTCGGCCCGCAACCCTGAGGCCCGTCCGCAGTCTTCCGGGAGCGTGGAGCAGATCGATGAACAGAAGATCGGTATCCTCGATCAGCTGCCTAGGAACATCCGCTCGGATCCACTCAAACTGAATATCCCACGCCCGGGCTGCATATTGGTGTCGGCCAAGTTCCGAGGATCTGCGAGCATCGTACGTCACAAGACGGTGTGGACGTGCTGAGAGGAACGCGCTCGTGGCCATGCCTCTTGCTGTCCCAAGGGCGGTGATATGGCGTGCGGCTCCGGCAAACCGGCGAAGCGCCGGGACGTGCTCCCAGATATCCGATGGAGTCTTGGCCGCGCGATCGTACAGTCCGCGAAGAGACAGGAACGGAAGGGTGCTGTGCTCGTCGTAGGATGCCAGAGTCCAATCGCGAGTCAGAATGGAACCGCCGGGATCGGGCCACCAGCGATGGTCACGATCGGGTCGGTCGTACGGTCGTGTGAACCGCTCCTTTGTTGCGTCACCACCCCATTTCGTGACGTAGTGGCTCAGGTTGAGGGCGTGGGTACGGCGGTTCCTCCGCGCATACCTGGCATCGCTGCGAATGGTGGCCGAGCCGATATGATCGGCCGAAACGCAGGGAACGTTGACCCGGTCCCGGCCGGCGAGCCGACAGCGGTACGAGTAGTCTTGGTCCTCCTTGTAAGCGGGGTAGAAGTTCTCGTCGAACCAGCCGATGTCATCGATCGCCCGTCGGTTCACGAGGAACAGGTTCCAGGCTGAAAGGTGCCAGACCCGTGAGTTTTTGTCTTTCTGGAAATCAACAGCCGCCTTGAGGCTGCCCGGGTGGACGATCGTGTCGTTCGAGCCGATAAAGGCCCAGTCGTAGCCTTGATTGAACGCCGTCCGGAGGATCAGGTTCCAGGACGCGGCGACCCCGAGGTTCCGGCGCTGGTGGAGGACGGCGAACCCGAGTTCGGTGGCCATGTGGTCGACTTCCTGAATGAAGCCCTGATCCACGGCATTGTTGCTCACTACAAGGACCTCTGCAGGGTAGTCAATGGCGGCAATGCACTTGCGAAGAAGGTCCAGACGATTGAGAACCGGAATGCCTATGAAGATTCGTACTCCGCGCGCGACACTGTTCTCAACGCTCGGCTCGCTCTCTGCTGGCATGGTCCGTGCTCCGTCTGAGGTCTCTGGTCTCACGGCCGTCTTCCCGTGCAGAGGAGATTGGTCCATGCCTCTTCGGTGCTCAGCGATTCCAGAATTCCCGGGATCTGGGCAGGGCGACCGTCGAGAGAGTGAATGCCATATCCTCGCTCTGCGAGACGCTCGAGCGTCTGTTGCGGGTCTTGACCGGACATCCGAATCCCGGCCGGCCAGAACTCCATGAGGATGTCCGGCCGGTGGGTGTCCAGGATGCCTGCCATGCCGGCCAGCGCACGGGCCTCGCAGCCCTGGATGTCCATCTTCACAAACCCGATCCTCCCGGGGCGGTCGGCGAGGAAGTCGTCCAGTCGAACCACATCCACGCATACTGAACTCCGGCCGTCCCCGGAATCGAATAGCCGGTGATCACCTTGGTTGTACCCAGCGAGGTAGAGGCGCGCCTGCCCGTTGAAGTCCGACACGGCCTTCCTGACCAGGGTGACGTTGTGAAGGTCGTTCAGCTCCACGTTCCGGGTCAGCAGACGGAAGTTCCCTGGGTCCGGCTCGAATGCGTAGACCGCTCCTTCCTTGGCCAGGCCGCTGAGCAAGAGCGTGTAGTAGCCGACGTTCGCTCCCAGGTCCAGTAGGGTCTCGCCGGGGGTGACGAGTGTGCGGAGGAGCGCCGTCTCTGCCGGCTCGAAGTCGCCACGCTTGAGGATGTCCCCGACAAGCTCGTTGCGCCGAACCAGCATCTTCATCCCATTAACGACGATCGGATCGAGAATCTCGGAGTCCAGTGCTTCAGCCATGTGTGCTCCTCTCCAGGAAACCCAGGGGTGTGGGCGTCCATCGGCGCGCAGTTTTCGCCCGAGCGCCCCGCCGCCCGGTCGCCCGTAAGTGTCGCGGCTCCTCTCGCATCCTTGACCTCTGATTGCTTCGCGTTCTGCTCGCGGCAGTACGCGTGGGCCTTCAGGATTCGCTCTCGGCCGGGCGGCGATCCCCAGTCCCGCGCGAACCACGTGTGGATGAGGAACGGCTCGCCCAGGCGGTCCTTAGGAATGGTTGCGTGGCGGTTTTCGGCCCAAGAGTCGGCATCCGGGTAGAGCATCCCAGTGCCCGTGCGAAGGATCCAGAGGAAGAAAGGGGAGTAGGGCTCGTACATGTCGTAGGCGCAGTCCTTTCCCAGGGCTCCGCGCACGAAGGGGGCGGTGAACCGCTTGAGTGATTCGTCGTAACGGACGTTGTCGGCTTGTTGGGCTCCTGGGTAGGCGGCCTTGATCCGCTTGAGGTGGAAGACGTTGAAGAACGGGCTGGGAACGAGGGGGTTGTGGAAGCGGTGCCAGACGACGCCTCCGTCCGGGCACCCGCAGCAGGCAAAGCCTTCGCCGCCCATGAAGTCCACCAGGCCTAGGATCTTCCCCGTATCCCACACGAAGGCGTCTTCGTCGATGTTGACGACCCAGTCGGCCTCGTAATCGAGGAGCTTACAGAGGTAGCCGTGGGCCTGGGTGCCACAGAGCCGGACTTTCTCGGCAAGCAGGTCGATCAGGGCCGACGAGAGTGCGTACAGATCTTCATGCATCGACCGGGTAGCGATGAGGATCGAGGAGTTGACGACTAATGGCATCCTGCGTTCTCCGCGAACTGGGGATGGAGCTCGTTGGCGTTGCCTGCGCTGATCCGCTGCCACCAGCCGGCGTGCTGGGTGTACCAGTGGACGGTTCGCCCCAGGGCACGCCAGAAGCCTTCTTCCGGCTTCCAGCCGAGGCGCTCTCGGATCTTGGCCGTGTCCACAGCGTGGCGGCGGACGTGGCCGAGGCGGTCGGGAACGTGCTGGACGAGGCCCTTGGGCCTGTCGAGGGCGGACAGGATGAAGTCGGCAATCTCGAGGACGCTGTGCTCCTCGTGAGAGCCGATATTGAAGACCTCTCCTTCGACGCCCTCCGCGTGCAGCACGAGGTCGAGGGCTCGACAGTGGTCCTCGACGTAGATCCAGTCGCGCGTGTTGTTGCCGTGGCCGTAGACGGGAAGCGTCTTGCCTTCGATGGCGTTCGTGATGAAAAGAGGGATGAGCTTCTCCGGGTGTTGATACGGCCCGTAGTTGTTGGTGCAGCGGGTGATGACAACTGGCAGACCGTAGGTGCAGAAGTACGAGAAGGCAAGGCGGTCGGCGCCGGCCTTGCTTGCCGCGTAAGGGCTGCGGGGCATCAAGGGATCATCCTCACGGGAGGGCCGCTCGCCGCAGTCGCCGTAGACCTCGTCGGTCGAGATGTGGACGAAGCGGCGAATCCCCTTCGACCGAGCCGCCTCGAGGAACACGAAGGTGCCGAAGACGTCGGTCTCGACGAACACGCCCGCATTGACGATCGACCGGTCTACATGGGTCTCCGCGGCGAAGTGAACGACAGCATCGGCCCCATGCATCGCGTCTGCGACGGCGTCGGCATCGCAGACGTCGCCGCGGAGGAAGCGGAAGTTCGGGAGCGAGTCGAGGCCATGGAGGTTCTCCAGGTTCCCGGCGTACGTGAGCTTGTCGAGGACGATGCACTCGTAGCCGGGGTGCTCGCGAAGCAGATGCCTCACGAAGTTGCTGCCGATGAACCCGGCACCTCCGGTCACCAGGACTCTCATGGTTGTCTCCCTTCCAGCGGGGCCGCAGCTATCCGTGTTTGAGTCGCCAGTCGTACGGGATGTCGTTCTCGAAGGGATCGATGCGGCACTCGTCCGATTCGGCATGGTTGTAGGGTTCCGTGGGGCAGTTGACGAGGTAAGCTTGCTCGGTCCCGATGGCCTTCATGCCGTGGTAAACACCCGGCGGGATGACGAGCAGCAGTGGGCTGTCTTCGCCCAGGAAGAACTCGTTCACTTCCCCGTGCGTGGGGGAGCTCTCCCGCGCGTCGTAGAGGGCCACCTTCATCATGCCTTTGACGACGCAGAAATGGTCGGCCTGGCGCTTGTGGTAGTGCCAGGCTTTGACGACCCCGGGGTAGGCGGTGGTGAGGTAAACCTGGCCGAACTTGTGGAAGAAGGGGTCGTCGCAGCGCAGGATCTCCATGAGCTTCCCGCGCTCGTCGGCGATTGGCTTGAGCTTCTTGACGTGCACGCCGTCGATCATCTTACGGCACCTTTGCGGTCAGCGCGGCGACCGCCGGCGCAGTTGCGGCGGACTGGGCCTGCCTGCGCGCCAGGCAGTCGGCGAGGGCCTCCTGCCACGGTCGCATCGCGTACCCGGTCTCCCTTCGCAGGCGCTCGGTCGAGAGGACGGAGTACGCGGGCCGTCGGGCGGGGCGCTTAGACTGTTCGGAGGTAGTCGGTCGCAACTCCGCCTGAACCCCGGCCCGCCGGAGAATCTCGCCGGTGAACTCGAACCACGAGCACGGCCCCGCGTTGGTTACGTGGTAGATACCGGGGACGTCCGCCGCCAGAGCGGCATTGATGGCGCGGGCGAGGTCGAGTGTGTAGGTCGGTGTGCCCACCTGGTCGGTGACGACCTCCAGACGGCTTCTCTCCTGGCCCAGCCGGAGGATGGTGTTCACGAAGTTTCGTCCGTGAGGCGCGAAGAGCCAGGACGTGCGGAAGATGAAGAAGTCATTGAACAGGGAGGTCACGACGCGTTCGCCACCGTACTTTGTCTCGCCGTAGACGTTGATGGGGCGCGGCGCGTCGTCCTCGGTGTACGGTGTGCGTTTCGCGCCGGCGAAGACGTAGTCGGTGCTGATGTATGCGAACCGCGCGTTGGCCTGGTTGGCAGCGACCGCTGTGTGTAGGGTCCCGATGGAGTTGACCCGCCGCGCCAAGTCGGGGTGGCCCTCCGCTCCGTCGACGTCCGTGAATGCGGCCGCGTGGAGCACCATGTCCGGATGTACGTCGCCGACCAGCCTGCACATGGCCGTGAGGTCCGTGATGTCCGCCTCCTCCCGGCCCACACCTACGACCTCATGAGCCAAGCCGAGGACCTGGCAGGCATCTTGTCCGAGCATCCCACGTGCCCCTGTCACAAGTATCTTCATCGTTCTGCCTCAGGCGAGCTCTGGGATATCGACCGCGCTATCGTCGCCAACGACAATCCGAAGGGCTGCCGGCCGACGCGGACGCCCTATAATGTGGCTGTTCTGCCCAATCAAGCTTCCATCGATGCGGCGTGCCACGCCCACGACCGAGCTCCCTTCCAGCACGATGCTGTGCTCGATCTCGCTCCCCTGGATGCAGCACCCGCGGCCGATCGACGTGTACGGCCCGACGTACGATTCGATCACCTCCGCACCTTCGCCGATGATGAGCGGGCCGCGAAGCGTGCTGCCGACCACCCGCGCTCCCGCTTCCACGACGACGGTACCCTCGATTGCGCTGTCGCCCGTGACCTCGCCCGCAATCGATGCCCGCAGCGTGCCGAGGATGATCCGATTGGCCTCTAGGAGATCCTCGGTCTTGCCCGTGTCCTTCCACCATCCCTCGATCACGTGCGCATCGACGTGAGAACCTCCATCGATGAGGTGCTGGATCGCGTCGGTGATCTCCAGCTCTCCGCGCGGCGAGGGCCGAATCCCCTTGCACGCGTCGAAGATATGGTGGTCGAACAGATAGACGCCGACCAGAGCGAGGTCGCTCTGGGGCTCCTTCGGCTTCTCGACGAGGCGCACGGCGCGTCCCATCTCGTCCAGCTCGGCAACGCCGAACTGTTCGGGAGTCTTGACCCGTGCCAGAAGAATCTGGGCGTCGGGACGGGTGGCCTGGAACCGATCGACGAAGGCCCGAATGCCTCCCAGGATCAGGTTGTCCCCGAGATACATGACAAAGGGCTCCTGGCCCAGATAGGCTTCGGCGCACAACACCGCGTGCGCGAGCCCGAGAGGCGCCTCCTGCCGAATGTAATGCACCCGCAGGCCCCACGCCGAGCCGTCACCGACCGCCGCGCGGACCTCCTCCTCGGTGTCTCCCACAATGACCCCCACCTGAGTGATACCGGCCTCGCGCATGGCCTCGAGGCTGTAGAACAAGACCGGCTTGTTCGCGACGGGCAGCAGCTGCTTGGCGCGAGTGTAGGTGAGCGGCCGGAGGCGCGTGCCCTTTCCGCCGCTCAGGATGAGACCTTTCATCGGCCTTCCCTCGATCGGTCGTCGGCGACATTCTGTCTGGTCACCGCGGACGCTGCCCGCCTAGCCCCCTTCCCGGTCGACGCGCGCCACAGGGCAATCACTCAGGTCCCTTTCCCGGAACCCCACGGGCTTTCGGACCTTCACGAACACCCCAGTCCCGACCGGGTCCGGCTCGATGACCTCGACGTCGAAGTCAGAGAAGATCCGCTTCATGTCCTCGACCTCGAACCGCCAGAAGTCTCCGGGGAACTGGTGGAATGGGAACCCCCGCGAGGCCGCGGTGAGCAGGAGAATGCCTCCGGTGACGCAGACATTCTTCATGTTCGTGATCCCGCTCTTCCAGTCCTCCACGTGCTCGAGGGTCTCGGTCGAGATCACCACGTCGAAGCGCTCTCTGCCGAACCTGCGGACCAGGTCCGCCACGTCGCACACTTCGTCGACGCCATCCCCCGCACGGATGTCGATGCCGACGTACTCCGCTGGCCCGAGAGACATCACGTAGTCCCGGACCGTTCCGTTGACGTTCAGGGATCCGACCTCGACCACCGACTTCCCCTCCACCTCGGCTCGGGTCAGATGTGACTGGACAAACGCATGGACGCTCGGGCGCATGGCTTTGGTCGCTCTCTCGTGCGCGGCTGGCAGGAGCCGAGGGCGGGACGTGATGAGCCCTCGGCAGCCGCCGGCGGTCAGTGTCCTGCCTTTGTTACCCCCCCGTGTTTCCACGATATCCTCCGGCGTCGAGGACCTCTCGGCGGATCTGGCCATTCTCCGGGCGGAAAAGGCCATTCCAGCTACCGACGGCTGTCGGTTGGGCTGGCCTGTCGTCATCAAGGAGCGAACTGAACAGCCGGCCGTACCTGGGGGCCAAGACTTCCCAAGACCAGTTCTCGGCAATGAGCTGGCGGTTCAGCCGGGCCATCTCCGCGGCCATGTCGGGGTTGCGGGCGAGCAGGTCAATGGCTCGGCGGACGTGCTCGACAGAGCGCTCGACGATGAGGCCATTCCGGCCAAGCTCGATGAGCTCAGCGGCGATGCCGACATCGGTGCTGATCAGGGGCAAACCGCAGGCACCGGCCTCCAGCAGGGGGAGGTGCTCTCCCTCGCTGGCGGAGACGCAGATGTAGGCGTCGAGCGAGTTGTAGAAGTCGGCCATCTCCGGTGGGGACAGGTTGTGGTGCTCTCTCGTGGCAAGGGCGAGTTCGACGCCGGGCAGCCCCTGAACGGCGGGGATTAGGAACTCTTCGACACCCTTGTTGGCCCGATGGGGTCCGAGCGACCCCGCCCAGCCCACGCGGAAGGCGCCGTGGCGGACCCGCGAACGGGGACGGAACAGGTCAATATCGACGCCGCTCGGGGTGTACGCCACGGGTACGCGCAGGTTCGCCGAGCATTCCCAGAGCAGGCGCCGCGAGACCGCGCAGACGGCGCGGCACCGTTCCAGGGCCCGCCAAGCCCACGGGTTGAGTTCGACGTGGGAGTGGACGCCGACGATGGCCTTGCGCGCGAGCGCCGCGTCCCGGGAGCGCGGCGCCCAGATGCCCGCGAACAGGAAGTAGACCAGATCGAACGAGTCGCTCTCGATGGGCGACGGGTCGGTCGGGTGCCGGAAGACAGTCTCAAACTGGAACTGGTCGGCGAGGTGAGCGGAGATCGCCGAGGCAATCCCGTGGAGCGCCCAGTCGGGCTCGTCGGCGACCAGCAGGATGCACGGCTTGCCGGGCACCATGGGGCGGGGGCGTCGCTGGCCCCAGGTGTGGCCCGCGTTGCGGACCGGGTGGCCTCTCCGCTCCGCGTAGAGGGCATGGTTTCGCCGGTCGATGGACAAGGTGCGGTACTGGGTGGGATGCTCGTGATGTTGGTGGAGGACGTAGACCTCGGGGTGGAAGACCTCACGGAGTCCGATGCGTCGGAACCGATCGGCCAGGTCCACGTCCTCCATACCGTAGCCGATGTAGTCCTCGTCGTAGCCGGCGATGGCCATCCACGCCCACCGGCTGGCGGACTGAAGCCCGCCGCAAGGGGCCTGGCGGAAGTGGTTCGTCGCGCGGTCACGGAGCCACGGGAAGTCCGCGGTCACGGAGCGTGCGTTGCTGTCGATGAGTTGCTGCACTTCCGCGTCGAGCCGGTAGACATCGGCGTAGACGGCCAGCGAGTCGTCGGACCGATGAAGGGCGAGGAGGGCCTCGACGAAGTGGGGCGGGAAGAGCAGGTCCGCGTCAACGCAGGCGATTGCGCCTCCCTTCGCCGCGCGGATGCCGATGTTGCGGGCGCGACCGTGGGAGTACATCCCGCGCGAATGAGAGTAGACATAGCGGACCCGAGGGTCAGGGGGGAGGGCCGCTTCGAGGTCGTCGGTTCCGCCGTAATCCATGATGATGATCTCATAGGCGTCGGCGGGCGCCGACTGGCCGAGTAGCGTCTCAAGACCTCGCAGGAGCATGTCCTTGCGGTTCCGGACGTCGATGACCAGGGAGAGAAGGAGGGTCGGGTCAGCCTTCGAGGGCTCGAGAACGCGGTCGTACAGCTCCGCATAGCGCTCGCGGAGCTTCTCCGCGCTGAAGCGCGTCCAAGCGATCTCGCGGCTCATCTTGCTGCGCTCGCGGAGCTGCGGGCCGTCGGCCAGGAGCGCCGCCACGGCGCTCGCGCAGGCCTCGGGCGACCCGTCGGTCACGGCGCCAGCCCATGGACTCTCGGTCAGCTCCGCCAGGGCGCCAGAGCGAGGCCCAACCAACGGGACGCCATGCAGCCCGCAGAGCGCGAGCGGACGGAACAGGTCATCGCGCGGCTCCACGCAGACGGCCACATCGAGCGCGGGGATCTCCTCCTCTTTGGGCAGGATGACATGGGCAGTGGGAAGAGCCCGGATAATGGCCTCCGAGATCGGATCGGGCGGTCCGAAGACGCCGACGATGGCGCGGTCCACGGGGAGCCCAAGCCTCTGACGGACGGCCGAACGGTCGCCCGGCGGCCTGGGGGATTCCACACAGACGCCAGGGTAGATCAGCGACGCACGGGCGAGGCCGCGCGCCGCAAGCACTTCGTGCCGGTCCAGGGCAGCGTTGTGCCAGGCGAAAACGACGTGGTCCGCCGGATCGGCGGGAACCACCGCCGGATCACGGGTGAGGATGGTCTCCACCGTCGGAGCGTTGACCTCGAGTGCCGGGGGCTCCGGCCGGGTGCGAAGGACGTGCACGAGGTCGGGGGTCTCGGCTTCCCGAACGACGCGAATCCCCTTCGCCTTCATCTGGCCGAGCGCAGCGAGCGATTCGCGCGCCAGCGGATGCTCCGGGTCGTCGGCCACCAGGAGCACAGTGGCCGGCCCGCGCACCATCTGACGGTAGGCTGCCACGTAGCCCCGGGCCACCGCCTCCCAGGAGAACCGCTCCTGACACGTCCGCCGCGCCGCCTCGCCCAAGGCGCGGCCGAGCGATTCCTCCCCAAGCAGCCGGCAGACGGCATTCGCGAGCGCCGAAGGGTCGCCGGGCGCGACGAGCAGCCCGTCTTGGCCGTCGGTGACGATCTCCGCCAGCCCCCCCGTCGCCGACGCGATGACGGGCCGACCGCTCACCATCCCCTCCAGCGCCACGAGGCCGAACGGCTCGTAGAGCGAAGGCACGACAACGACGGCAGCCCTGCGGTACAGCGAGCCGGGATCCATCACGTAGCCCAGGAGCTGCACCCGGTCGCCCAGGGGCCGAGCTTGCTCCCTCAGCCGCTCCTCAAGCTTGCCCGTCCCCGCGATCAGGAGCCTCGCCTCGGGATGGCGGGCCAGGACGTCCCCGGCTGCCGTCAGCAAGACGTCCACGCCCTTCTCCGAGTCGAGGCGCCCGACGTAGAGCACGGTCCCCGGCTCCACCTCGCCGGCCTCCGGGAATGGGCGCACCCCCTGGGGAACCACGACGACCCGTCTCCCGCTCGCGCCGTAGGCCACCGCCACCTCGCGTTTGATGAAGCCACTCGGGCAGACGAGCAGGTCCGCCCCCGAAAACGTGTGGCGTTCGATGTCCATCACGCAGCGCCGGAAGGGATCGATCTCGCCGAGCGACTTGCCGTACGCCGTGTCGTGCACGGTCAGCGCCAGCGGCGCCCCGGTCATGGAGCGAACGGCGATCCCCGCGAGGCCCGTCAGCCAGTCGTGGCTATGAACTACTTCCACCTCTCCGGCGAACCGCGCGTTCCCCACCCGCTCGATGATCTGCACATTGAACTGCACCACCGTCGTCACCTCGTCCGCCGGCTTCGGAGGCGGAGGGAAGCCGACGCGGTGGACGTGGACGCCGTGGTCCTCGACCTCGGGGTCGCGCCCGCTCAGGGAATTCGTCACCACGTGTACCTCGTGGCCCAGCGCGGCCTGCGCGACCGCGAGTTCCCGCACCGCGCGGCCCAGACCATAGACCTTCTGGGGCGGGTACTCCGAGGACAGATGCAGGATCTTCATCGCGTCCCCCCTGTTTCCGCGGCCAGTTCGGCAAAGACGGCCAGCAGTTCCCTCGCAGCTCGCTCCCAGGTGAACTGCGACGCGCGCTGGCGGCCCCTCGCCGTCAGTTCCGCGCGCAGACCTTCGTCTGTGGCGAGCCGCACGATTCCCTCCCCCAGTTCCTCCACGTCGCGCGGGTCCGCCACGAGCGCTCCGTCCCCGACCACCTCGGGCAGGGAGCTTGCGCTGGACACCAGCGTCGGCGTCCCGCAGGCCATTGCTTCCAGCGGCGGCAGCCCGAACCCCTCGTAGAGCGAGGGATAGACGAACCCGTCCGCCAGGTTCATCAGCTCGACGGCCTTCTCGTCCGGCACGTACCCCACCACGCGGACCGAATCCGCGAGGCGAAGTCCGTCTATGACCAACCCCGGGTCCCACGGCATCCCCCCTTGTCCGCCCGCCAGCACGAGCCGGTGAGGGATTCGCTCGCGGACCCCCGCATACGCTCGAAGCAGGTTCTCGATGTTCTTCTTGGGCTCGATGGCGCCGACGTACAGGAGGAACGGAGTGTCCTGCGGGAGCTTCAAGTCCTGGCTGATACTCGCCCGTTTCTGCGGAGAGAGGGCTACGGGGTGGAAGCGCGGGTCGATCCCGTTGCACACCACCCGAACCCGCTCCGGAGCGACCCCGTAGACCTCGCCAATCTCCCGCTTCGAGAACTCCGATACCGTGAGGATGCGGTCCGCGTGGTCCACCGTGAACCGTGCCGCGCGCTGCAAGTGCCGCCGCAGGCCCGCCTCCACCAATTCGGGGTGGCGCTCGAAGACGACGTCGTGAATCGTCGCAACCCGCCGACACGTCGCCAGCACCGGCGTCCCGAACGCGGGGTTAAAGTAGATGTCCGCCGCCAAGTGCACGAGAACAGCCGGCAAGTGAAGCTGGTCCCACATTTCGTCGATCATGGCCGCCGGCACGGCGAAGCACGCGACGCGGTCGGGCAGATCGAGGTCGTCCGACGGCGCGACGCCCGAGAACAGCACGACCAGCTCGTCCGACATGTCGCTCCACGCCAGGGCATCGAGAAGCCCCTGGGCGTACCGCCCGATCCCGCCTTTCCCGCGGAACACGCACCGCGCATCCACCACGATCTTCATCCCGGCTTCCCTCGTTTCAGGGGCGGACGGACACGCCCCGCACTCTTGAGTCACGCCACGAGCTCCTCGTAAACACCCAGCAGCTCGGCTGCATATCGCTCGTGCGAAAACTCCGCCGCACGATTCTTCCCCCTTCCCCGCAGTTCGTCCTGGAGATCTCTCGATCCGAGCACTCGACCGATCTGCGCCGCAAACTCCTCGGGGGACCCTGCATCCGCGTATAACGCCGCGCTCCCTGCGACCTCTGGCAATGAAGCGGATGACGAGCAGACCACAGGACATCCACACGACATCGCCTCCAGCACCGGCAAACCAAAGCCCTCGTAGTGAGACGGAAAGACGAAGACACCCGCCAGTGCGTACAGCGCCGGAAGATCCCCAATTGGGACGTACCTCAGCCACCGAACCCTATTCCCGAGCCCCCTTCGCCTGATGCGCTCCTCAACGTCGTAGCCCTCTTGAGTTCGTCCCACCAGGACCAATGGCTTCCCCTGAAGGGCAGCCACCGCCTCCAGAAGACAATCCACGTTCTTCCTGGGCTCCATGGAACCTACGTACTGCACATAGTCCTGTGGCAAGCCGTACTTCGCCATTACCCGCGATTGCTCCTCATCGCTCACCGGCTCAAGGAACTGGCGCGCGACCGTCTGATGCACCACGCGGATCTTCTTGACCGCGACGCCCAGGAAGTGAACTATCTGCTGCCGCGAGAACTCCGAAACCGTCACCACCACGTCAGCCGAACGCACGCACGTCTCTGCAACGGCATGAAAGTACCTGGTGAAAGCCTGGGTCGCCAGATCCGGCCGCGCGAGCGGAATTACGTCGTGCACTGTCACAATGGCGGGACATGGCCTCACCAGAGGGCAGCTTGGTAGAGGCGAGTGATACACCTGGACCCCCAGCCGACGCAGGATGTTGGGCAGCTCGAACTGCTCGAAATGAGGGCTTGTCGGCGTTACCAGCAGCGGGTAAAGGCCGGCCCGCTTCGGAAGGGTCGTCTGTGGCCCGTGCAACACGTATGCTTCTGGCGCTCTGGCCATGGCCAGAGCTTCAACGAGGTTCGCAGTATGGCTGCCGATCCCGGTCATCTCCGGCCGAATGGGCAACGCATTGATCGCTGCTAGCACCCGTCTTTCTCCCTCTGCACCCTGGCTGCACTGGACCCGCAACAGCCGGCCTTCTTCATGAGGCCGTCCCTGGGCTGGCTGGTCACCCTGCCTTTGGCGCGCCGGGAGTCTACCCCGCCCCACGCCTTCGTTCTCAGCGTTTTCAGCCATCTTTTGAGCGGAATTGACTGTTTCCTGCGGCCCCGCCACGACCTCTCCCCAGACCCCCCTGCCTGGTTTCACACGCGAGCCCCACCCATTACCAGCAGCAGCTTCTTCCTCAAGCACACAGATGGAAATGGCCGATGATCGTCACGAGGCGATTCGTCTCTGCAACCCCCAAGAAGGTCACCCACGGGCGCGGGATACCCAAGCGGGCGGGGGGATCTAGCAGGGGAGGCTCCCTCAGCTACGCTGCGAGGTGCCCCCGCCTCGTGGCCGCACGGGATGATCGGGAGATGGAGAGTGATGGCCTGGTCCCCGCCGCGCCCACCGATGGTGTGCTACTTGCCCAGCACCCAGATCAGTGCACGCCCAGTCCAGAGCTTCGCCTCGTCTACGTGGCGTGGGCCCAGGTCGTGGGTATCCCCGTGGCAGCTCTTCCCGTGGTATGCCTCGTCGTGCGCGTGGATCATGTACTCAGCCCAGAACCTATCGTGGGACTTCATCAGCCGCGTCCACTGAAGCACCAGGTAGAGCGGCGGAAGGAACGTCGCCGTGCCCGCACGGAGCAGCGTGATGCGGAAGGGTCAAGTGTGCAAGCTGTGGATGCGAGCATCCCAAATGCCGTGCCAGTCGTCCTTCTGCGACCGGGCGCAGACCTCGCACGCCTTCGCTTTCTGAAGCTCCCCAGCGTCCAGGCCAGGCATGAAGGGCGCACGGTAGGTGCACCCAAGGCACCCTAGCAACGCCAGCACCCCGATCGGTTTCGCTACTCCTCGCATGGCTCCTCCTCGAAGAAAAGGGGCAAGGAGTCGCCCAGAATGGGGGCCACGCGCCAAGAGTCTACCAGTCCAGCGGTCGTTCATTCTCCGCGGAACGAACCGTTTTGCGGGCGAAACCAATCATTGGGAGAAGTCAGGCGACAGAGTCCGCCGGGAGACGTGCGCGGTTACACCGGGAAGGGATGGACCGTCTCGACGCCCGGCGTGCCCTTGTGGAAGAGCTCGTTCGCCGCGTTGTAGGCGTAGTAGGTCGAGACGCCGTTCTGGGCAAAGCGGAGCCGGTTACCGACCTTGTCATAATCGTACTCGAAGGCGTAGAGGGTGGAGCCGTCGGAGGCCTTCCAGTCGGCGGCGGTCAGGCGCTGGAGGCCGTCGTAGGCGTAGTACCAGCAGGAGCCATCCTCGCGGAGGCTGCGGGCGATGTTGCCGTTGGGGTCGCGGGCGAACTCGAAGGTCTGGATGGGCGCGCCGTCGTCCCAGCGGTCTTCGAGCTTCGAGAGGCGGCCCGCCGCGTCGTAGGTGTAGTACGTGCAGCAGTTGTTCGGGAGGTGGCGGGTGAGCAGCGCGCCGCGGGCGTCGTAGGTGTAGAGGGT
>Ga0315274_10003264_pt1 | contig 24159 bp, 17 predicted proteins | sample YL17G02_20_MG_FD_203700 | JGI IMG/M metagenome (GOLD analysis project Ga0315274, IMG submission 203700) | Sediment microbial communities from Yellowstone Lake, YNP, Wyoming, USA - YL17G02_20 | ecosystem: Environmental > Aquatic > Freshwater > Lake > Sediment | place: USA: Wyoming | collected...
ATGCAAGCATAAACTTACATAATGACAAATATTATGTGCAATATTACTGGCTACATCTTTGGGCATAAATCGCCATAAATCAAGTTCTGATAAGGCCTTAAGTCAGAATCGATATGGAACATCCATTCCATCGCGAGGATGCCCCACTTGACGGGACTGAAGTGGCTGATATTGCGCATCCAGGAGGGCATGAAGGCCAACGGCATCATGGCGCCGCCGAACATGGCCATGACCATGAGGATGGCCCACCCGGCGCCGCCGACGCTCTGCTCGGTCTTACCCAGGGTCGAGATGAGCATCATCAGCCCGACGAAACACAGCGACGCACAAGCGGCTGCAAAAACGAATAGAACCGGGCTGCCGATGGGCACCTTGAAGAGCAGCTTGCCCCCGACGACGAGCAGGCCGATGACCAGAGCACAGGTAGAGAAGCACGCGAGCCCCTTGCCGGCCAGGATGTGGGCGTGGGAAATCGGGCCCACGCACAGTCGCTGGCACGTGCCGGTGGTGCGCTCCCTGACAATCGAGACGGCGAACGTCGCGGCGCAACTGAGAAGCCCGAAGATGATCGCCTGCGGGAAAGTGATCTGGAACGGCGTCTTGGGGCCCTCGTACTGCCTCTGCACGTCCAGCCGGGCGACGTTGAGAATTCCCTCGCCGAGCCCACCTTCATAGGTCTGCTCGTTCACGTCGTTGAGAAGGCCGTCCATCGCATCGAAGAAGCGCAGGTAGACCCTCGCGTCCTCGGGCGGTTTCATGTTTCCTTTGGGGGAATCTGACGGCGGTCCGACGACGGATAGGCAATCGCCGTGAAGCACAATTCCTGTCAGTTTTTTCCCTTGATCCGGGTGTCACCCGGGGGTATAAGCGTCCGTATGGAAAAATCAAAATCACTATCAGCTATCGGTTCGTCACGTCGACAGTTTCTCAAAACCTCCGGCCTCGCCGCCATCGGCGGTGCTCTCGCAGGCTGCTCGCCCTTGACTCGGAAGGCCCCCATGGTCCTCTCCTTGGACAATACGCTAGAGGTTGGGCTCGTCGGCTGCGGGGGACGCGGGTCCGGCGCGGCTGCGCAAGCCCTGTCAACCGGCGAGGGCGTGGTCCTGACAGCCATGGGCGACGTTTTTGAGGATCGCCTGCAGAGCAGTCGCAAGAGCCTCGCGAGCGAGCCCCAGTTCGGCAAACGCGTCAAGGTCCCCGACAACGCGTGCTTCGTGGGCCTGGACGCCTACCAGAAAGTGATCGATAGCGGCGTGGACGTCGTTCTCCTGGCCACGCCCCCCGGTTTCCGGCCGCAGCATCTGCGAGCCGCCGTCGAGGCCGGCAAACACGTCTTCTGCGAGAAGCCCGTCGCCACCGACGCCCCAGGCGTGCGTTCCGTCCTCGAGTCCGCCGCCAAGGCCAAGGAGAAGAACCTGGCCCTGGTGTCCGGGTTCTGCTGGCGGTATCACCCGGCGCGGCGCGGCTTCTACCAGCGGATCCATCAAGACACGATCGGCTCCATTCGCGCCGTCTATGCCACGTATCTGACCGGGCCGGTGAAACCCATGCCCCCGGCCGATAGTCGCCCCAAAGGCATGAGTGACATCGAATGGCAACTCCGCAACTGGTACAACTTCGTCTGGTTGTCCGGGGATGGGCTGGTGGAACAAGCCTGTCACAGCATCGACAAGATCGCCTGGGCGATGAACGGGGTCCTGCCTCTCAAGGCGGTGGCGACCGGCGGCCGTCAATTCCCCAATCACGAAGGCAACATCTTCGACCACATCGATGTCTTCTACGAATTCCCGGACGGGGTTCGTGCGTTCATGGCCCAACGCCAGATCAGCAATTGCTACAGCGACAACTCGGACTACCTCATGGGCAGCGATGGCGTGGGCACCATCAAGGGCTGGAACGATCCCACGATCACGGGCAAGGAGACTTGGCGCTATAGCGGCCCCAAAGCCGACATGTACCAGGTCGAGCACGACGAGTTGTTCGCCTCTATTCACAAGGGTCAACCCATCAATGATGGCGTCTGGATGGCTCACAGCACGCTCATGGCCCTCATGGGACGCATGGCCGCCTACACCGGCAAAGAGGTCTCCTGGACCGAAGCCCTGAATTCCCAGGAGCAACTCGTGCCCGACAACTTGACCTGGGACATGAAGTTGCCCATCAAGCCCATGGCCATGCCAGGACAAACCCGGTTTGTCTGATGGTGCTTTCCAGACGCTCGCTTCTGGAATCTGTCTCCGCGCCGGCAGTCTGAAGAACGGGACAACCGCCTATTGTGCCCTGCGCGTCTCTACTCCTCTGCATTTCTGCGCGAAATGAAGCCACTTGTGCCGGGGGGGCAGACGGTGGCGACCTGGCGGCACTGGGGCTTGAGGCCGAGCTTTTTCAGGACGGCCATCATCGGGCACCAATCCGTGAACGCGGATTGCAGCAGGTTCAGGCCGACGAAGGCGGTGAACAGGAGCCAGTAGGACGAATGATAGTGAGCCAGCAGGACACTCACGACGACGAACAAACCCGCGATGCCTCTCAGGAGTCTTTCAACTGACATAAGTCAACCTTTGCATAGGTGTTATTTGACTGCCTTTTCGCGCGTTGCCCGGCAGTGTCATACGGACCGGGCCATGAAGTAATTACGTTGTCGCGGAGCCGCCAGTTCACCAGCGTTGCCCGGCTCGGCCGATAGAATGGACTGCGAGTGTCGAGTCGGCTACAATGCGGCGGACAGATGTGCCAAGTGGCTGGGAGCTTTTATGGCGATAGATGAACAGGGTGGCAGGGATGCGGGGATGGGCAGGCCCGATCCGGCGTCGCCGCGGATTTTGCTGGCGGACGACCAGTTGGGGGTGCTGAAGGCGCTGCGCCTGCTGCTCAAGGGGGAAGGCTACCAGATCGAAACCGTCGGCTCTGCGGAGGCGATCATCGAGGCGATCCGACGGCAGGACGTGGACGTGATCCTGATGGACATGAACTACATGCGGGGCAATACCTCGGGGCAGGAGGGGCTCAATGTGCTGGCCCGGATTCAGCAGATCGACAGCACGCTGCCCGTGGTGGTGATGACGGCGTGGAGCAGCGTGGAGTTGGCCGTGGAGGCGATGCGGCGGGGGGCCCGCGACTTCGTGACCAAGCCGTGGAAAAACGAGCGGCTGCTCGCCACCCTGCGGACGCAGGTCGAGTTGGGCCGGGCCTTGCGCAAGGGACGACAGCTCGAGCAGGAGAATATCCTGCTGCGAAGTGAGGTCCAGCCGCTGCTGATCGCCGAGGCCCGCGCGATGCGGCCGGTGCTCGAAGCCATCGCCCGGATCGGACCGTCGCAGGCGAACGTGCTCATCACGGGCGAAAACGGCGCGGGCAAAGGGATCGTCGCTCAAGCCCTGCACGCCGCCTCGACGAGGAAGGACAAGTCCTTGGTGACCGTCAACACCGCGAGCATCCCGGACAGCCTCTTCGAGAGCGAGCTGTTCGGCCACGTCGCCGGGGCCTTCACCGACGCCAAGACCGACCGGATCGGACGTTTCAAATTGGCCGACGGCGGGACACTGTTCCTCGACGAGATCGCCAGCATCCCCGCGAACCTGCAATCCAAGCTGCTTCGCGTGCTCGAAAGCGGCGAGTTCGAGCCGGTGGGGTCCTCGAAGACGCACCGCGTGGACGTGCGAATCCTGTCGGCGACGAACGCCGATCTCGGCAAGGAGATCGCCGCGGCACGCTTCAGGCAGGACCTGCTGTACCGCCTGAAAACGGTCGAGATTCGAATCCCGCCGCTGCGGGAGCGCAAGGAGGATGTCCCCCTGCTGGCGGCGCATTTCCTCACGAGGCACGCGGGACGGTACCGCAAGGAGCTTGCCGGTTTCGACCCGGCGGCGATGCAGGTCCTTCTGGATTACTCCTGGCCCGGCAACGTGCGCGAGCTCGACCACACCATCGAGCGGGCGGTCCTCATGGCTCACGGCGGCACCGTGCAGGCAAGCGACCTGGGACTGGAGCCGAGAGCCGAGAGCGGCGTGAAAACCGAGGACATGACCCTGGAGCAGGTCGAGCAGATGATGATCCAGAGTGCGTTGGCGCGCTTCCAGGGCGACATCAGCAAGGCCGCCGAGGCCCTCGGACTCAGCCGCGGCGCGCTGTATCGACGATTGCAGAAATATGGCATTGGATAGGAGTTTCAAGTGTGAAGGGTGAGGACCCGGCACTTGAAACTTCAAACTTAAAACTCAAAACTTCCCTCATGAAATACGAACATCGCATCCTGGCCCTTGGCTTGCTGGCTGGACTGGCGGGCTCCACGACGTCCTTCTTCCTGCTGTTGGATTCTGGCTACGCCGTACAGACGCAGGTGACGCTGGGCGTGTTGATCACGCTCCTCTGGGTGGGGGTGGCGTTTGCGATCCAGAGCAAGGTGGTCTTTCCGCTTCGGACGCTGTCGAATCTGCTCGGGGCACTGCGGGAGGGAGACTACTCGCTGCGGGCCCGGGGCGCCCGGCTCGATGACGCGATGGGCGAGGTCATCTGGGAGGTCAACGCATTGGCGGAATCGCTCCGCGAGCAGCGGCTCGGTGCGATGGAAGCGACGGCCCTGCTCCGCAAGGTGCTCGCCGAGATCGATGTCGCGATGTTCGGCTTCGACAGCCATCAGCGGCTCCAATTGGTCAATGACAGCGGCAGGCGCCTGCTCTGCAGAACCGACGAGGATCTGCTCGGCTGCCGGGCGAGCGAGCTGGGCCTGGTCGAGTGCCTGGAAGGTGAGACTCCCCGCGTGCTCGACATCGCATTGCCGGGCGGCTCCGGACGCTGGGAGCTGCGCCGGGGCGACTATCGGGAGAAGGGCGTGTCGCACCAGCTTGTGTTCCTCTCCGACCTGACTCGCACGCTGCATGAGGAGGAGCGGCGGGCATGGACACAGTTGATTCGAACCGTCCGTCACGAAGTGAACAACTCTCTGACGCCGATCCAGTCGGTAGCCGACAGCCTCCGGGCGATCGTCGCCCGCAGGCCGCTGCCGAAGGACTGGGAGGAGGATCTGAAGGGCGGATTGGAGCTGATCGCGGAGCGCTCCGAGGCACTCGCTCGATTCATCGGGGCCTACTCCCGGCTGATGCATCTGCCCCAGCCAACGTTCTCGCAGGTCGATGTGGCCCAATTGCTGCGCCGCGTGGCGGAGCTTGAGACGCGGATGGAGGTGACGATCGAAGAAGGCCCGCCGGTGCGGGTCCGAGCCGACCGCGACCAATTGGAGCAACTGCTGATCAACGTGATCTCCAACGCCGTAGAGGCGTCCGTTCAGTCTCATCCGGCCACAGACGGCCGGGTCTGCATCGGCTGGCGGATTGACGGCAGCGAGCTTGAGGTCCGGGTGGATGACGACGGCCCAGGTCTGGCGCAGGATACAAACGCATTCGTACCATTCTACACGACGAAAGAACACGGTTCCGGAATCGGCCTGGCCCTGAGCCGCCAAATCGCCGAAGCCCACCACGGCTCGCTGACGCTGACCAACCACCCCGACAAACCCGGCTGCCGAGCCACGCTGAGGCTCCCGCTGGGCAGTTGACGACTGACCGTCGTCAAGTCTCAGAGGTGGATCGATGCCGCTACCGTTTGCGTCCTCGCCTCCTTCGCGCAACCAGAGTGTTCTCCCTCATGGCTTGGAGGAAACCGGAAGGATTCAGGATGAGGATTCCCTTGTATTTGCCAAGTGCGAGCAGGTGAATGTCTCCCGACACGATGGCGTCGGCCCGCGCCTCGATGGCACATTCGAGCACGCGGTCGTCGTCTGGATCGGCGATGACCCTGCGGATGCTGGCGGAGGGGTTGACGACCTCGCACAGGCCGCCCAGTTCCTCGACAATGCTCATGGCCTGCCGAGGCGAGAGACCGAACTTCGGTCGTTTGAGCACCCCTCGCACTTCATCGAGAATGGCCGGCGAGAGTGAGCAATCAATGGCCCCTGCGATAATCATCTCCACGATCTCGCGCGGAGCACCGCCATACAGGAAAGCGGAGATCAGGACGTTCGTGTCAAGGACCACATGCGGTCGTTTCATCGCCCGGCAACCTTGGTTCTGCGGTAGGCATGGATCTCGACTTCAACATCTCTCTTGGACAGGCCCCTGCGTGCGGCGCAAGCCTCTCCCAGAGCAAATATCTGGTTCCATCGTCTTCTTCGCTCGATATACACACGCGCCGCCTCCCGAACCAGCTCTGAACGTGAGCGCCGTTCCTTCTTCGCCAGCCTGTCAATATCGTCCAACAAATTCTCTTGGAACGAGATATTCACCGTCGTTGCCACAGATGGTCCTTTCATGAACAGTTCCCATTATACATACAATCTTTGTATAGGTCAAGTGCCATGTTGCGCAGTGGACCGCTGCTCGCTGTCGGTTGCCAGAGTGTACTGTGCCCGCCCTGATCTGATCCCTGCGATGGAGGTGGTGTGCACAACGAACCCGGGATTACCACTTCCAGCGGTCGAGGCAAGGAGCAGCTTGTCAGAGGGCTTCTGCTATGCCGGCGTGAAGACACGGACACTCGGAACGTCCCGCACCAGGGGCGAGGCCGGTTCGACGCCCCCTCTCAAAGTCTCCGGACGCGCAGTCCAGAACCGATCATGGATCAAACGCGCGTCCTCGCCATGGCCAGTTGGTGTGTCCTTGTTGGAGAGGAACGCCTCAGCAACGTCAAGATCTCGCCCTTGCACGTTCTGCTTGAGCACTTGAAGAAATCGCAGCGCCGCCGCAAAGGAGAGCACACCAGCATCATAGTACCAACCTCGTCCCCGCTCAAAATCCCCACGGATATCAGGGTTGCCTGATGGTGCGTGGTACGTGCTGAGTACGGCTTCCAAGACCAAGACGGGATCGGTCAGTTGTAGAACACGCTTGCCGGTTCGCGCAATTGCCTCATCGAACGAGACTTCGACAGGTTCCTGTACGCCCGTCCAATGGAGGCCGCACGACCTCCTCTGAGCGGAGTAGCCAAGGTCCACTGCAACCAGCTCTCTTTCGTGTGGCGCGGCTGAAAATGCTTTGAACGACATGATGTCTCTCCTTCACCAACTCTGTCTCAAATGGTTCGCACAAGACGCGTATGCACAGCGAAAGACAACTGTCAGGCTCAGGATGTCTCGCCACCAGCGTCTTCGCTGGGCATAACCTGCACCCCTTCTCGGCGAGCGATCTCGATGATAGGCGTTGCAGTGTCCTCGGCCCATTGGTGCTCGCCGCAGGGGATGGGCTCGATCCGGCTGTCCGTGCGTGCGGCTACGCGCCACAGGCAGCTGATGGCTTCTCGCGAGAATATGCCATCGAAGGTTGCGGACACGACCACCAAATCAATGTCACTCCATTCGTCGGGATGACCGGAGGCATGAGAGCCGAAGATGACCCCCATACGAGGCAGAATGCCTTGCTCTGCAAGGTTACGGAGGTATCGTCGGACAGCCTCTATAGTTGCCGGGTCAGCCATGATCGGATATTCTATCGTAATAGGGATGGGCCTATCAACGTTCGACAGGCAGATATGAGTAGGAGAGGCGGATGGGAACGCCGTTGCAGAACATCGCGTGCGGTATCCGAATGCTGAGGAGCAACCCCGGTGTTGCCGCCGTGGCTGCGCTGGTGTTGCTCCTGGGCTCGGATGGGTTAGCACAGGATGCTGTCACGGCGGCGGGGCCATCCCGGCACTTTCGCATGGGGTTCACGGCGTTTCCGTATGATGTCAGCGTCGAGGCGGTCGAGCAGACGCGGCGGTTTGTTCGTGACAACGCGGACCTCATTGCGCATCACATCGAGGGCGTGCCCTGGGCGGAGGCGTTGCGGGACGAGCCGTTCCCAAAAGAACTTGTGAGCGAGTATGAGTCCAAGCGGTCCATGAAACCGCCGGGGGCGAAGGTGTCCTTAGCCGTGTCACCGGGTCGCGGCGATCTCAAGCTGCCCGACAAGGGCGCCACGCCGCTGCCGCCCGAACTGATAGGCAAGTCCTACGACGATCCGCTCGTCAAGCAGGCGTTTCTGACCTACTGCCGCCGCTGTATCGACTTCTTCAAGCCCGATTACTTAGCCATCGGCATCGAAGTGAACGAAATCTTCAGCGCTGGCACCGGCAAGTGGCGAGCCTACGTCGAGCTCCATCGCTACGTCTATGGCAAGTTGAAGAGAGAGCATCCGGGCCTGCCGATCTTCGCTTCATTCACGCTGCACAATATGATCAAAGATCGTGGGCCGATGCTGACCGCATGGGAAGAATTGATGCCGTTCAACGATTTCGTCGCGGTCAGCTTCTATCCGTTCCTGACCGGCGAGCCGATGGAGAAGGCGCTTGCGTGGCTGACCGACAAGTTCGACCGTTTCGGCAAGCCTTATGCCATGGTGGAGACCAACGAAGCGGGCGACCGGCTGATCTTTCCACAAAGCAAGTACGTGATTGACGGCACGCCTGAAAAGCAAGTAGCCTACCTGCGGACTCTGCTGTCCCTGGCCGAGCGACGCCGCTTCGAGTTTGTCGTGCTGTTCATCCATCGCGACTACGACGCGCTTTGGGACAAGATCAAGGCGACCGCACCCGAGCTCTTCATCGCCTGGCGCGATTGCGGGCTTGTCGACGAGCAGGGCAATCGTCGCCCAGCGTACGCGGTATGGCGAGAGTATTTCGAGCGGCCCCTTGGCGAGGAAACAAGAAAGCGATGAACGACCTTAGAAATCGTCCGCATGGGCTGAGGCCCATCCTGTATTCTCTACCCTTTGCGTTCGGGCTTCTCTGGCTCTGCTGGTGTGCGGGCACAGGCTTGGCAGCAGATGGGGCGTCACTATCCGACCAAGCCAAAGCGTGGCAAGCGGCCGTGCTTGAGGCGCAAGCTCAAATGGCGTCGCTCGACTCGAATAGCGAGGCGTTTGTCGCTGCCGCCGAGGAGTTCTCCCTCAGGGGTGAACGGGGATTCCCCGTGCCGTGGGACTGGTGCCTGCAGGACGCAGGGCCGGACTTCGGGCCCTGGCTGTCGGATTCCACGATGGCGACGGTAGTGCAGAAGGCAACGGCCAACGTGCTGGCCGAGCTTGGCGCGACGGGTCGGGACCTGCAGGGCGAATTTGACCGCCTCGTGAGTCAGTCCGCGCCTGTTGAACCGCGGCGGTGGCTCGAACTTTATGTCCGCGCCGCGGAACTGCGACGGGAAAAGCGCCTGCGGAATCTGCGCCAACAGTATCCGCAATGGATTTTCACGAAGCACTGCATACTGGGCGGCTCGCATTATGCTTATACCGAGGGCCAGTCCGATGCTCAGCATGAGCGGCAATTCGAGCCGGGCGCAGCGCTGTGCCAGCTCGAACTCGAAGGCGTCCTGCCACGGGTGCGTACACTCATCGAGGACTCGGACGGCGTGATCCGCGACCCGGACGTGTCATGGGACGGGCGGCACGTGCTCTTCGCCTGGAAAAAGTCCGACCGCGAGGATGACTACCACCTGTACGAGATGGAGGTCGCGGACGGCTCGGTGAGGCAGTTGACCCGGGGACTTGGCTTCACGGATTACGAGGGCATCTATCTGCCCAACGACGACATCCTGTTCAATTCGACCCGCTGCGTTCAGACGGTGGACTGCTGGTGGACGGAGGTCAGCAACCTGTACACGTGCGGTCGCGACGGCCGCTATCTTCGCCGGCTGGCTTTTGACCAGGTCCACGACAACTACCCCACGGTAATGCCGGATGGCCGGATCGTCTATACCCGCTGGGAATACCAGGATCGCGGCCAACTTTTCGTCCAGGGCCTGTTTCAAATGAACCCCGACGGCACGGGCCAGACCGAGTTCTACGCCAACAACTCATGGTTCCCCACCTCGCTGCTGCATGCCCGCGGCATCCCCGGCACACAGAAGGTAGCCGCCATCTTCTCAGGCCACCACACGCGTCAGACAGGCAAGCTGGGGATCGTGGACCCGGCCCGGGGCCGGCAGGAGAACGCCGGCACCCAGTTGATCGCCCCGATGCGCGAAACGCCCGCCGAGCGCATCGACGCCTACGGACAGGATGGCGAGCTGTTCCAGTACCCTTATCCGCTCTGTGAGTCTGAATTCGTGGTCGCCTGTGCGCCCCTGGGCTGGTCGCGCTCGCCTACGCTGTTCAAGCTGTACTGGATCGCCACGGACGGCCGCCGGGAGTTGTTGGCGGCCGACCCAGACATCTCCTGCAACCAACCCGTGCCCCTGGCGGCGCGACCGCGGCCGCTCGTTCGGCCCAGCTTAGTGGATTACCATAAGACCAACGGCACCTGCTACATGCAGGATATCTACACAGGCCCGGGATTGGCCGGCATTGCCCGCGGCACGGTCAAGAAGCTCCGCGTGATCGGCCTCGACTACCGCGCAGCCGGTGTCGGCTGGAATTACAACGCTGGTCCGGCAGGCGATGCGCTGGTCTGCACGCCGGCGGCCATAGGCAACGGCAGTTGGGACGTGAAGATCGTGCTGGGCGACGCTCCCGTTCACCCCGATGGTTCAGCCTTCTTCACCGTGCCGGCGCGCACGCCCGTCTATTTTCAGGCCATCGACGCCCGCGGGTACGCGGTGCAGACAATGCGGAGCTGGGTGACCTTGCAGCCGGGCGAGAACGCTTCCTGCATCGGATGTCACGAGGCAAAGAACGGCACGCCGTCCGCCGGCGCCCGGCCGAGTATCGCGTTCCAAGCCGGCCCGAAGGACCTGATTCCTTTTCACGGCCCGCCGCAGGGCTTCAGCTTCTCACGCGAAATCCAACCCATTCTGGATCGCCATTGCACCCGCTGCCACCAGGATGCGCAGAAACCAGAGAGAAAGATGGGTCACGCCGCCCGCGTCGCCAACCCACCCGCGACTCAGAGTCCCGTTGCCGACAAAGCCGCCTTCAGCCTGCTGGGTACGCCGGTGACTGAGCCCCTGGCGAAAAGGCAATGGAGTGCAAGTTACCTGGCACTGGTTCAGGCGACGGAGCAGACACTGGAGGGAAATCGCTACCTGGCGGGCACGACGGATGGTTTGGTGAATTGGGTCGGGGCCCAGTCGGTGCCCACGATGCTGCCCCCGTACGCCGCCGGATCAGCCTGCAGCCGGCTGTTGTCCTTGCTGGCGAATGGCCATTATGATGCACAACTCTCACCGCAGGAGGTCGAGAGACTCGCCTGCTGGATCGACCTTCAGGTGCCCTTCTGCGGCGACTACGAGGAGGCAAGCCAATGGACCACTGAGGAACAGCAGACCTACAGGCGCTTTCTCGACAAGCGCCGGCGTATGGAAGAGCTGGAGCGACGAAACATCGCCGAGTGGCAGAGCGTCCAAAGCCCGAACACCCAGATCGCGGCCACGACACGTCACGCCGAAGATACCTTCCTCTCACCAGTGGCGCTGGTGGCGAACGGCACGGGGGACGAACTCTACATCATCGCGGCCACGGGACGGCAAGTCCTCGTCGTCGACCGGGCGGCGTCTACGGTCAGCCGGAGAATTCCCCTGCCTGAAGCGCCGTCAGGCATCGCAATCTCTCCGGATGGCAAGACTCTTTACGTCACGGCGGGTCTGCCGCAGGGACTCGTTCTAGTCATCGATCCCCAGACCGGCGTCATACGCGCCCGGATTCCCGCCGGCTACAGCCCGACTGCACCGGTGTTCAGCGAGGACGGGAATACGCTCTTTGTGTGTGACCGGCATCGCTCGCGGCTGCTGGCCATCGATCTGGCCGCACAGAAAATCACAGGCGAAATACTCGTAGGCCGGGAACCTGTCGCGGCGACCCGTACCCCGGACGGACGTTTTGTGCTGGCCGTGAGCCTTCTGCCCGCCGGACCTGCTACCGGCCCCATCGTCGCCAGCGAAGTCGTCGCCGTCAGCACCGCCGATCTGACGGTCGCAGCTCGTGTCGCTTTGCCCAACGGAAGCACCTCGGTTCGTGGGATCTGCGTGTCCCCCGACGGCCGCTACGCCTACGTCGTCCACACCCTGGCCCACTATCAGCTCCCTACCACGCAAGTGGATCGAGGCTGGATGAATACCAGCGCCGTGAGCATCATCGACGTGGCCGCCTTGCGGTGGCTCAATACTGTGCTGCTCGACGACGTGGATCAGGGCGCCGCCAATCCCTGGACCGTGGTCTGCACCCGCGACGGCCAGTGGCTGTGCGTGAGCCACTCGGGCACGCACGAGATCAGCGTTATCGACCGCCCGGGCCTGCATCGAAAGCTCGACGCGGCCGCGGCCGGGTCACAGGACGTATCAAGCGATCTTTCGTTTCTCGGCGATTTGCGCCGGCGCGTCCGGCTGCCGGGCAAGGGGCCGCGAGGCATCGCGGTCGCAGGACATACCCTCTACGCCGCCGAGTACTTCTCTGATTCGATGGCCGCCGTCGAACTGGCCGCAGACGCGAAGGATAAGATCGGATCGATCCCGCTGGGGCCGACGCCGCAGCCGACCGAGGTACGCCGCGGAGAGATGCTCTTTCACGATGCGAACCTTTGCTTCCAGCGGTGGCAAAGCTGCGCCAGTTGTCACCCGGACGCACGCGCGGACGGCCTCAACTGGGACCTCCTCAACGACGGCTTAGGGACCCCCAAGAACACCAAGAGCATGTTGTGGTCGCATCGCACGCCGCCGGCGATGAGCTTGGGCGTCCGCGAGACCGCGGAGACCGCCGTGCGTGCCGGACTGCACCACATTCAGTTCGTGGTCCGCCCCGAGACCGACGCCGCAGCCATCGATGCCTATCTGAAGTCCCTGGAGCCGTTACCCAGTCCATACCTGGCCGGTGATGCCAAGGCCGAGAGAGGAAAGCGCGTCTATGAGAAGGCCGGCTGCCAGGAATGTCACACGCCGCCCCTTTACACTTCTCTGAAGAGCTACGACGTGGGCACCGGAACCGCCCGGGAGGCCGGCGAGGCCTTCGACACGCCCACGCTGGTCGAGCTCTGGCGCACCGCCCCCTATCTCCACGACGGCCGGGCCGCCACGCTCGAAGAGGTGCTCACCAAGTGCAACCCCGGCGACCGCCACGGCAAGACCTCGTCCCTCAGTGCGGCGGAACTCGATGAACTGGTAGCTTACCTGTTGTCGCTGTGAACGATGACTTGCCCCGGAGTATCTCGACAGCATGGTTGACCGTGTGCCTTGGTCCTCACCGTGGGCAAGTGTCCGGATTTGGGCGCGCCGGTCACAGGATCGGGCACGCAAGACAGGCCAAACCCCGCGTCGGCCGTGAAAATCGCGTTTTCGCAACACGGTGCGGGCACACAGAGGTGAACTTTGCTGGCACGGAGGTTGCATAGAGACTTGGCATGGATATTCCACGAAAATCGGCGAAACGCATGAAGATGATTCGACGGGGCCTGATCGGCGTGACGGGCTTGGTGCTGGTGGCCTTGGTGACGGTCGGGGTCTCCCGGCTCAAGCCGGCGGCGCCGGGGGTGGACCGGCGGACCCTCTGGCTGGACACGGTCAAGCGAGGGCCCATGCTTCGGGAAGTCCGCGGCGTCGGCACCCTGGTCTCCGAGGACATTCTCTGGATTCCCGCCGCCGTCAAGGGGCGGGTCGCTCGAATCCTCGTCGAGCCGGGCAGCATCGTCGAGCCGAATACAGTCCTCCTGGAGCTGAACAACCCTGAGCTGGAGCTGGAGCTGCTGGATGCCAAATCCCAGTGGAACTCGGCACAATCGAAGCTGATCTCGCAGACGGCCCAATTGGAGGACCAGTTGCTGGGAATGGAGGCGGACCTGGCCCAGATGGAGGCCAACTACGAGGAGAACAAGCTCCGGGCCGAGGTGGACCAGAAACAGTACGAGAGCGACCTGATCTCGGACCTGCAACTGACCCTGTCGAAGACCCGCGTCACGCAGTCGGCGCAGCTCCTCGAGATCAAGCGAAAGCGACTGGACATGTATCGCACGCGGACGAAGCCGGCCCAGTTGGCCGAGGCGAAAGCGGCCGTAGACCAGGCGGAATCACGGTACCGGCTCAAGTGCAACGAGATGGAATCCCTGAGAGTGAAAGCCGGCACTCGCGGCGTTCTGGCCCAGGTGAAGGAGAAGGAGAAGATCGAGCCCGGCCAAGCCATCACGCCGGGCACGATTCTGGCCAAGATCACCAACCCCAGACAGCTCAAGGCGCAACTGAAGATCCCCGAGGCCCAGGCGAGGGACGTGCGAATCGGCTTGGCGGCCGTTGTCGATACGCACCATGGGACGGTCTCGGGAAAGGTTTCCCGCATCGACCCGACTGTCATGGATGGCAACGTGACGGTGGACGTGTCGCTCCAGGGCACGCTGCCGGAAGGGGCCCGGCCGGACCTGTCCGTCGTTGGCACGATCGAGATCGAGCGGCTGGACGATGTCCTGAACGTTGGCCGGCCGGTCTACGCCTCCTCCGAGGGCGTCACGGAGTTGTTCAAAGTCGTCGAGGGTGGCAAATACGCCGTGCGGACCCGGGCCCAGTTCGGTCGCAGCTCTGTCAGCACAATAGAGGTCCTCGACGACCTGGCAGTGGGAGACGAGATCATATTGAGCGACATGTCCCAATGGGACAGTTGCGATAGGATCAGGCTAAAGTAGGGGGCAGGGATCAGGAGATTAGGAGACGGCAATGGAAGTACTGAGTTATCGAGACCTGCAGGTGTGGCAGCGGGCCATGGACTTGGCCGTGCAGTGCTATGAGTTGACCAAGCGGTTCCCCCGAAGCGAAACCTACGGGCTGATCAATCAATTACAGCGAGCTGCCGTATCCGTCCCGTCGAACATGGCGGAGGGTCGAGCAAGACAGCATAGTGGTGAATTCCTACAGCACCTATCGATTGCGCATGGATCACTTGCCGAGGTGGAGACACTCACCCAAATCGCGGCACGACTAAAATACGTTTCTGACCAGCAGGCTGATGAAGTCTTTGGCAAGACGGCAGAAATTGGACGCATGCTGAACGGCTTGCGATACTCGATTCCCGTGAGAATGGCAAGAAAGAAGGAACGATGTGGAAGTCCAATCTGACCCCTGACCCCTCAAGAAGGAGTACAACGTGAACAAGACCAATGATTCCCTCATCCGCGTCGAAAACCTGCACAAAGTATTCATCACGGAAGAGGTGGAAACCCACGCACTGGCCGGGATTCACCTGAATATTGCGCAGGGCGAGTATGTCTCCATCGCCGGGCCTTCCGGCTGCGGGAAATCGACGCTCATGGCCATCCTCGGCCTGCTGGATTCACCTACAGAGGGTGAATACTGGTTGAACGAGGTGCCGGTGGCAACCTTGTCCGCCTCGCAGCGGGCCCGCATCCGAAACCGGCAGGTGGGCTTCATCTTCCAGAGCTTCAACCTGATCGGCGACCTGACCGTCTATGAGAACGTGGAGCTGCCGCTTACGTACCGGGGCATGCCCTCGTCCGAGCGAAAACAGCGGGTGCAGGAGGCGCTGGAGCGGGTAGGGATGTCGCACCGCATGAAGCACTACCCGGCCCAGCTCTCCGGCGGCCAGCAGCAGCGCGTGGCGGTCGCCCGGGCGGTGGGTGGGCGACCGTCCATCCTGCTGGCCGATGAGCCCACCGGCAACCTCGACTCCAACAACGGCGAAGCCGTGATGGGCCTACTGGCCGAACTGCATCGCGAGGGCGCGACGATCTGTATGGTCACGCACGACCCGCGCTACGCCCGCCACGCCCAGCGCACCGTCCACATGTTCGACGGCCGGATCGTGGAAGAGGAAGAGGCCGCCCGCAAACAACAGGAAACCACCGAGCTCAAGCAAAGCGGCTTCGAGGTAGGGTAAGACCCGTGATGGCGTTGAGATACGAAACTGACAACCGGAAACCGGGATCTGGAGTCCTGCAATGATGACATGGTGGCAAGATATACGGTATGCGGTCCGGACGTTGAGCAAGAGTCAGGGCTTCACAGTGATGGTCGTGGGGATTCTGGCGATCGGCATGGGCGGCAGTGTGATGATCTTCACCATCGTTAACGAGTTGTATCTGCGACCCTTCCCTGTGCCTGAGCAGGAGCGGCTGGTGGATTTGGACGAGAGGGCGCCCCAATGGAACCTGGAACACGCATTCGTGGCTTACCCCGACTTTCACGAGTGGCGCCGGCAGAATCGGACCTTCGACTGCATGACCGCGCTTCTCCGCCGTGGCTGGAACCTGGCCATTGACGACGGGGCCGAGCGGATCGATGGCATGAGAGTGACCTACGACTACTTCGACGTGCTGCACGTTCAGCCGGTGTTGGGACGGCGCTTGATCGAGGAAGACGACCGGCCCGATGCGCCTCGCGTGACGGTGCTCGGTGCCCACCTATGGCAGCGGCTTTATGGCGAAGACCCAGGCGTCATCGGGCGTTCGCTGCGCCTCGACGGCGAGCCCTACACCATCGTGGGCGTGTTGCCGGCCAGCGCCATCTTTCCGGCGAAGGCCGATCTGTTGGTGCCGCTGGCTGAGGACCCGGCGACCTCGAAAGGGTGGTACCTCACGGGGATTGGAAAGTTGAAGGCCGGTGTCTCCCCAGCCCAGGCCCAGGCGGACCTGGAGCGCATCCACAAGGGTCTAATCGATACGCGGCCGGCCAACAAGATCACCACCCCGCGGGTGACTCCCCTACGGGAGAAGTACATGGGGGAATATCGGAATGCCACCTTGCTGGTGCTTCTGGTGGCCGGCGTCGTGCTGATGTTGGCCTGCTGCAACATCACCGGCATGATGCTGGCTCGAGGGATGACTCGCGGCCGGGAGCTGGCGGTGCGACGAGCGCTCGGGGCTTCCCGCTACCGCATCATCCGCCAAGTGCTGACGGAGACCTTCCTGCTGTGCATTCCGGGAGCGTTCTTTGGCGCCCTGTTGAGTCGCTTGGGCCTAGACTTGTTGCTCCGGAGCCTTGCTGGTATCGTGGACCCCTGGATGGCCTTCGCGACTGATGGCCGGGTGCTTGTGTTCTGTATCGGTGTGGTCGGACTGGCCACTATCCTGTCGGGTCTGGTCCCCGCTCTCCACGCCGCCTCCGGCAGGGATGCCGAGAGCACGGTGTGGGCAACGGGGACGCGGACCACGACCTCGAGATCCGGTCGGCGCAGCCTGAATGTGCTCGTGGCCGGTGAGATTGCCCTGGCCATGACCCTCTCGGTCGGCGCTGCGCTGTTGCTGGAGGCTTTCTGGAAGATCTGCCGAGTGCCGCCGGGGTTCCGGGTCGACGGGGTCCTGACGTACCGAATCAGCCTTCCGCCCGAGCAGTACAAGGATGGCAACGCGCGGCAGGCATTGTACGAGAGCCATCTGGCGCGAGTCCGGACTCTGCCTGGCGTGCGGACGGCCTCCTTCACGAGTATGGCCCCGGGTGACGGCTACAGCCATGCCCGGTTCGATATCGAGGGGGTCGAACTGGCCCCTGGCGAGGCGAACCCCAGCGTGCTGATCCAGACCGTGATGGCCGATTACTTCGAGACCATGGGAATCGAGTTGCTGGCGGGGCGGCTCTTCACGGCCCAGGATTACCGCGCGGACAGCGAGCGCACCGTGATCATCAACGAGACCTATGCCAAGCGTCTCGGCTCGAACCGCGAGGCGCTGGACAAACGCATCGCTCCCCAGGGCTCCAAGGACTGGATGCGCGTGATCGGGGTCACCCGGGACATCAAGCACTTTGGTCTGGACCAGGCCATGGGTCCCGCGCTGTACCTGCCGTGCGGGCCTAATCCTCCGAATTCCATGGCAGCCCTCGTGCACACCGCCGGTGACCCGCTGGCCTTGGCGCCGGTGATCCGGGAGACCTTGCGGTCTGTGGACCCCTCCCTGTCCATCCATGGAGTCCGGACCATGCGGGATAAAGTACACGCATCTCTCTTTTTCCGTCGCACCTATTCCTGGCTGATCGGCATATTCGCGGCCGTCGCGATGGTCATGGCCGTAGGGGGCATCTATGGAATCACGAGCTACTCGGTCAGCCAGAGAACGCGGGAGATAGGCATTCGTCTGGCCTTCGGGGCGCGGGCCGGCGACATCACCAGACATGTCCTCATTCAGGGCGCTCGACTGGTCGGCATCGGCCTGGGGGTCGGGCTGATCGGGGCCTTGGTCATGGGCCAGCTCATGGCCGGCCTGCTGTTCGGCGTCAGCGCCATGGACCTTCGAGCCCTGCTCGGCACCACTGTTCTGCTCCTGGCCGTGACATTGATGGCCTGCTACCTGCCCGCCCGCCGGGCCGCGCGAGTCGATCCGATGGTGGCACTCAGGTGCGAATAGGAGCAACCATGGCAGTTGTGGGGCAAGACATGCGATATGCGTTACGGCAGTTGTGGAAGCACCCCGGCTTCACCGCCGTGGCTATCCTCTCGCTGGCCATGGGCATCGGCGTGAATACCTCGCTCTTCAGCGCGTTCAATGCCGTCTTCCTGCGCGAGCTGCCCGTGCGTGCCCCTCGCGAATTGCATGTGCTCAACTGGCTTGGCCAAGTCCGGGAAGACAAGCCTTATAGCATCGCCGAGGAGGCGATGGGAATCATCGGTGACCCTACTGGTCAGATGCGTTTTGGAACGTTCTCCTACCCCATGTACTGCGCCTTTCGAGACTATGGCAAGGGATGCTCAGAGGTTTTCAGCTTCTCGCGGACAGATCCTCTGACGGTGGTGGTACGCGGCCGCGGGGTCAGGGCCCAGGGCCTCCTGGTGACCGGCAACTTCTTCAGCGGCTATGGGGCCGGCACGCTGATGGGCCGGATAATCACACCCCAGGACGATCAGCCTGCGGCACAGCCGGTGACCGTTATCACGTACCGGGCATGGGAGCGGTATTTCGAAATGGACCCCAACGTGATCGGCCAGACGGTGATGCTGAGCGGAAATGACTGCACCATTGTGGGCGTACTGCCTCGCCGCCATGTCGGCCCGCTGATCGGCGACGAGGCCGATTTCTACGTGCCCCTTGGGCTGCAGCCCCGCCTGAAACTCGACTACTCCATGACATTGCTGGGTCACTATTGGCTCCATGTCATGGTGCGTGCACGCCCCGGATCCCCCACAGCACAGGCCAGGGCCTCGCTGGAGGTGCTCTGGCGCCAGACCATGCGCGACCACCTTGACGAAGGCGTCCCATCGGCCCTGCTGTTCCTGGACGGTCGCCACGGCCCCCTGATTAACCGCTTCTCCATGAGCCGGACACCCCTGCGGCTGCTGTCTGCCGGAGGTCTCGTGCTTCTGATCGCCTGCATCAACCTGGCGGGCCTGCTGTTGGCGCGCAACGCCGCCCGCGAACACGAGATCGCGATCCGGGCGGCCCTCGGCGCCGGCCGCTGGCGACTCATCCGCCAATCCCTGGCCGAAAGTCTTACCGTCTCCCTGGCAGGCGCTGTCCTGGGATTCATCATTTCCTGCTGGGGCAATTCGATTTTGCAGAGTCTGCTCCCAAGCTTCCTGCCAGGCTCGGACCAGATTCATGAAGAGGCTCGCTTCGACGTGCGGATCGATTCGAATGTACTGGCATTCGCACTTGGTGCGGTGGTCCTCACGGCGTTGCTGATTGGGCTGCTTCCCGGGTTGCTTGCCGCCAGAGTCAACCCCGGCGCCGGACTTCAGAGTACCCGCGTGCGGGGAGGACCTCACCTCGGCTTGGGGAAGATCCTGGTGGTTGGGCAGATCGCGATGTCGTTGGTGCTCGTGACCGGCACGGGCCTGCTACTCCGCAGCTTGGCAAATCTGCGGAATACAGAATTGGGCTTTGATCCGGAGAATCTGCTGGTGTTTCACCTGAACGCTGCCGACGCCGGATACGAGGGCGCCCGGCGCACGCGCTTCTACGAAGGTGTCAACGAGGCCGTGTCCGCGATCCCCGGCGTGCACATGGCTGCATTCGCGGACTCGTGCCACATAGGCACGCCCTGCGATGCTCGCCTCGTCGACGTCCCCGAACGCTCGATACGGGAGATGGTGACCCGCTGCATGGTCGTCAGTGATTCGTTTCTCGCAACACTCGGGATTCCCCTTCTGCGCGGGCGCAGCCTCAGCGATCTGGACGGCCCCGGCCCCGTGCGTGCGACCATCGTCAACCAGGCCTTCTGCCAGTCCGTTTTTCCCGGCGAGGACCCGATTGGCCGGTTCTTCAAAGTCGGCGGTCGTGACCACCAGATTGTGGGCGTCTGCGGCAATGCCAGGTACGACGTCGATGAGAGCGAGACGGAGACCATGTATCTGTCATACCGGCAGGTACCGATGTCGGAGATGTGGTTCGCCGTCCGCACAGCCGTTGCTCCGCTGACCTTGACGGCGGAGGTCCGCAAGGCGGTGGCGGCTCTCAATCCCCTGATCCCGCTGACGGTGACGACACAAACGGCTCTGTGCGATCTTCTCTTGCTGAACCGCCGGGTCTTCGCTTCGCTGGGCGTGTTCTTCACATTGCTGGTGGTGGGGCTCGGGTGCATCGGCATCTACAGCTTGATGGCCCACAATGTGGCCCTGCGTACGGGAGAGATCGGCATCCGCATGGCCATCGGCGCGAGGCCGCAGGACGTGTCGCGAGCCATCCTGCGCGAGGCGATGCTGCTGGCGGGCATGGGAGCCGGGATCGGTGTACCCCTGGCGTTGATGGCCGTACGGATTGTCCGGTGGCAGCTCTACGGGGTTACACCTCACGACCCTGTGACTCTGGGCGCAGCGGTGATCATGCTCGCCAGCGTGGCGGTCCTGGCCGCATGGATTCCCGCCCGCCGGGCCGCCAGACTCGATCCGATGGTGGCGCTGAGATGTGAATAGGAGACGATTATGGGAATGCTATGGCAAGATGTTCGGTTCGCTGTCCGGATGCTGGGTCGAGCTCCGGGTTTTACGTTCGTGGTCGTGCTGATCCTGGCGCTGGGCATTGGGGCCAACACGGCAATCTTCAGTGTCGTCAACGCCGTGCTCCTGCGGCCGCTGCCGTTCGACGACCCGGATCGCCTCGTGCAGATCACGCCCCGGTTTGATGACCCGGAGTTTCTTCGCTTGATGAAACAGGTGAGTCAAGCGACGGGAATCACGACTTTCGGTAATACCCGCTTTGATTTTCGCGAGGTGCAAAAGCGAAGCCGCGCCTTCGAGTACGTCAGCGCCATGGAACCGAAATCCTTCATGGATGTCAGTGGCGACGAGCCGGTCAATGTCTTTGGCGCCTGCGTCTCCAGTGAGTTCTTTACTTGCCTGGGCCTCCAGCCCCTGCTCGGGCGGGGATTTCGTTCGGAAGAGGACCGGCCGGGAAACGACCAAGTGGTGATCCTGGGCCATCAATACTGGACGCAGCGTTATGGGGCCGATCCAAACATCATTGGCAAGGGCATCCCCTTCAAGGACGGGACGTATACCGTCGTGGGTGTCCTGCCACCCAACTTTCGCTTTCTGGAGTACGGAGGCGTGTCGGAAATCCTCACGTTGTTTGCCGAGTCGTTTGTCGAGCAGTCCGGATCCCGGGATATCGATATCTGGAAACCCCTGGCGCTGACTCCGGAGCAGTCGGGAGCCAACAGCCTCTTCTCGTTCGGGACCTTTCTTCTGGCCCGCCTGAAGTCCGATGTCGCGCTCGACCAAGCGCAGGCCGAGTTGAACGTCATCAGCAGTCAACTGACACAGGAATACAAGCAGCGCAGCAAGTGCAGCCTGCTGTTGACCCCGATTCAGGAGCGTCTGGCGGCCAATGTCCGGCCGGCACTGTGGGCTCTCCTGGGTACGGTGGCGTTTGTGCTGCTCATCGCTTGCGCCAACGTTGCCAATATGCTGTTGGCGCGTTCGCTCGGCCGGCAGCGGGAGGTGGCGATCCGCGCCGCTTTGGGGGCGGGACGCCTGCGGCTCGTTCGTCAGTTCCTCACGGAAAGCCTTCTGCTGTCTCTCGTCGGGGGTCTGGGCGCCCTGCTCCTGACCGTATGGTCGCTGGGATCAATGAGAGCCTCTCTGCTCTCCAAAATGCCTCGTTTGTCGGACATCCGCGTAGATGGTTCGGTTCTGTGTTTTGGTCTCGGCGTAGCTGTGCTCACGGGTGTGCTGATCGGGTTGGCGCCGGTTCTGCGGCTGTCGCAACTTGGCATGGGCCGCACCTTGAAGGAGACCAGTCTGGCCATCCGCACTGCGGCCCGTCGGGGCGCCCTGCACAGGGTTCTCCTGGTTTCCGAGGTCGCCTTGTCGCTGATTCTGCTGATCGGGGCGGGGCTGATGATCAAGAGCTTCTGGCGTCTCACCCATGTGGACCTCGGTTTCGACCCGAAGAACGTGCTGGTGGTTGACAGGGGATTCGATGTCCCCCTGATGAACCGGGTCCAGCAGTTGTCGGGTGTCGAGCTGGCGGCGATCGGAGGTCCCTGTGCCAGTCCCGGGGGCCAGACGGCGGAATTCAGCATCGCCGGACGGGATATCGCTACGGGCGGAAAGAAGCCGGAGGCGAAATGCGTCAGAGTCACCGAAGATTACTTCGCCGCCTTGCGGATTCCTCTGTTGACGGGAAGGATCTTCACGGCGAGCGACCATGCCGACGCGGAACGGGTGGCAATTATCAATGAGATGATTGCCCGCCGCTATTTTTCCGATACCTCTCCGTTGGATCAGATGCTGACCTGCAAAGGGAACTCCTGCCGGATTATCGGGGTCATGGCCGATGTTCGTCCGCATGGCCTTCGCAGTGAGGTCATGCCGATGATCTATTTCCCTTATTCCCAAGCCAAGTGGATCAGCGGGAGCATCGATTTCATCGTGCGTACGCGCGACAGCCCGGGAACCATGCTCACGCCCATTCGGCGGGAGTTCCTGGCGATGAACCCGCTCTCGCCGGCTCCGCGCATGCGGACGCTCGATGAACTATTGGCAGGTCCGGTGGCGCCGATGCGTTTCAACATGCAGTTGCTCAGCTTGTTTGGCGCCTTGGCGTTGGTTCTGGCCTCCGTGGGCGTCTACGGCCTTATGGCGTTCTTCGTGTCCCAACGCACGCAGGAGATCGGTATCCGCATGGCTCTGGGCGCCAAGAGCACGGATGTGCTGCGGTCGGTCGTAGGACAAGGACTCCGGCTCACCCTCATCGGGACGGGCATCGGCTTGGCCGGGGCATTTGCCTTGACGCGAGTGATTGCCAGCCTGCTCTACAACGTCAGCCCCACCGACCCGCTGACATTTGCCTTCGTGTCGCTGGTCCTGATTGGCGTGGCGGCGCTGGCCAGCTATCTCCCGGCCCGCCGGGCGGCGCGGATCGATCCGATGGCGGCGTTGAGATACGAATGAGAAGGAGTGGTCAGTTCACAATTGGCAGTTGTCAGCAAGAAAACCGCCAACTGAGAGCTGACAACCGGGAACTGAGAACTGGAGTTCGCTATGACGACTTTGTGGCAAGACATCCGATACGGTATCCGAATGCTGTTGAAGAACCCCGGCTTCACTGTAGTGGCGGTGCTGACGCTCGCGCTCGGCATCGGGGCCAACACGGCCATCTTCAGCGTGGTCAATGCCGTCCTGCTCAGGCCGCTGCCCTATCCCGAGCCCGGCCAACTGGTTCAGTTGCGAGCAGACTGGTCGGGCAAACCCAGCACCGTCATTGGCAGCTCCACGTTCATCGAAGCCAGAGCCCAGAGCCAGTCGCTGGCGCGCATCGCCGCATATAGTGGCGGCGAGATGACCCTCACAGGGGCCGGATCGGCGGAACGAGTCGTGGCTGGCGCAGTGACGGCGGATTTCTTTCCACTGCTCGGCGTCCAGCCGGCGTTGGGACGCAACTTCACCCGGGAAGAGGACACGCCCAACGGCCCCAAGGCGGCCATTCTCGGACACGGCCTCTGGCAGAGCCGATTTGGCGGCGACGCGGACGTGCTGGGCCGGACGATCACGTTGAACAAACAAAGTTACACCGTCGTGGGCATTCTTCCTGCGCGCTTTCAATATCCCGAACAGTTTCAACTTTGGACTCCGCTGGCGCTTGGTGAAACGGGGGGAACCTTCGTGAAGTATGGTGAAGGCATGATGCTTCTGAAAGCCATCGCTCGATTGAAACCCGGCGCGACGCTTCAACAGGCGCAAGCCGAGTTGCAAACAATTGCGCAGCGCATTCAGCCAGGAGGACCGACCGCGACTCCGGGCGGCAATCCCCGGCCGCGCGGCGAGGGCAGCGAGGGCGGCGAGGGTGGCGGGGGTGTTTTGACGCTGGTCGGTTTGCACGAGCAGGTTGTCGGCGAGG
>Ga0315274_10003266_pt1 | contig 24152 bp, 21 predicted proteins | sample YL17G02_20_MG_FD_203700 | JGI IMG/M metagenome (GOLD analysis project Ga0315274, IMG submission 203700) | Sediment microbial communities from Yellowstone Lake, YNP, Wyoming, USA - YL17G02_20 | ecosystem: Environmental > Aquatic > Freshwater > Lake > Sediment | place: USA: Wyoming | collected...
AGAACAACCTCGCCGGACCCGGCCGCCGGAGTCTGGAGCAGTTCATGAAGGAGATGGGGCAGATGTGGCGCTTAGGTGAAGTCCGACCCACGCACCGTGCTGAGATGAAAAAAAGCCATTATTGGCGCACTCGGAGAGATCCGTTTGAATCAGTTTGGCCGGATATTTTACTTTGGCTGCAAGATGAACCGGATGCCACTTCTAAGGATCTGTTCGAGCGTCTTCAGAAGCAACATCCTGATTGCTTTCCCGGCGGCCAATTACGGACTTTGCAACGTCGCATGCTTGAGTGGCGAAAAGTCATGGCGCGAGGGCTTGTTTATGCTGGGCTGGATGCTCTAGTCGTACCCTCAGGGGGCACTCCCGTGGGTCTCGATAAGTCATTTATTCCTCGGTAACATTTCTGAATGAGGCAACGGGGTAATTGTCGCTGATCAGGCCGGATCGCCGAAGATCTAGTTCCACTGGGAAAAACTGCGATTGGACGGCAGGATGAGCGCCCCCTTTTCGTAGCGGCGGGAGATGAGCTGGAAGAAAAGGGGCGCGGCGTGACGGTCGATCGGGATATAGCCGATCTCATCAATTTATGTGGAGCTCCATATAAATCGACGAGATCGGCTACACGCCCATCGAGAAGCGGGAGGCCAATCTGTTTTTCAACATGATCAGCGAACTGTATGAGAAGGTCCCGCTGATCGTCACCTCCAACAAGAGCTTCGAATCCTGGGCGGAGATGATGGGCGACACGGTGATGACCACGGCCCTTCTCGATCGGTTGCTTCACCACGCTAGGGTCTTTACCTTGGACGGAGAATCCTATCGAATCAAAAAATCAAGAAAGGAGGTTTGAGTCATTCCGATGGAGGATGGGAAATCTGTTTACCGCAAGGGTGGGAAATATCCTTACCGTGCTCCTGGGAAAGGTCCTTACCGTAGGGGTAGGAAAAGTACTTGACATTTACACACTAGGCACTCTCCAATTTTTGCCTCTCGTAAGGCCGGGGCTGCGTTTGCCGTAGAATCTTGCGGACCGTTAGGATGCTGAGACCCAGCGTTCGAGCGATCGACTTCTTGCTCTCCCTGAGCTTGAATCGGCTGTGAATCTCATGCCACAGATCAGCCTTGACGATTCGTTCTCCTTCCGACGATATCGCCGGAAGGAACAATACACGTTCTTGATGCATGTTGATAACTCTTTTCTTGAAGAAGGGAGGTTATTTTTCGTTGCCCATAAGGGGTTATTATTCCACGTCCGTTGACACCGAGGGATGGGCCGCCATGATCCGGAAGGTTTATAAGGTCGGTCCGATGCTCTGCCCGAGTACGGGGCACGATGAAGGTCATCGCCTTCCTTAGCGACTTCTCCGGGGTCGACCGTATCATCAACCACCTTAAGCTGACGTTTATCGCAGACAGGTCTCCCCCAGCGCGTATCGCTTATCAGGAGCTCTTGATGGTCGCCGAGACTGGCGGTGAATATTTTTTATAATCCTGTCTTTTCCCTGGAGGAGAGGTCTGTCGGATTTCCGGCGATTCCTTGCTTTTCTGTGTCTTCAGAACCAACCTACAGGCATTTTGAGCTCAACTTGACATACCTGCACATCATGTTTTATCCTCCATGACGACGGAGTGAGGCAAAAGTGGTGCATAAAAGCTCATCTAGCCAGCAAAGCAGAAAAGGAAATTATTATCCTTCCAGTGGTAATTAAAGTTAAAAAGGCAACGTGAATATGATGAGATTAAAAACAGCGGTACAATCAGGGTTGAAAAAGATTGGCTATACATTGATTAATACAGAACAGCATAACCTGAATATGAATTATTATCGAGATGTGTTAATTGAGAGTTCAAAAATCGTTAAAGAAGAAAATATTGAATCTATTGTTTTTTCTAAGGATCGGGCTATTCAATTACACGCTTTTCTCCTGTCATATACACAAAAAGTAAGACATTACGGACCAATGTATATTTTGTATAGAATCTCTGATGACAGACATAAGAAAAGTTATGAAGACTTAAAAAAAACATTTAGCTTAGAACCCTTTGTTTTTATTGAGGAACAACAATTTCGAGATCAACTACTAGACATAATAAAAACGTCTAAAGCTAAAACAATCGGGTTCTATGTTGACGATATGGTATTTTTACGTTCCGTAAACTATGAAGATATTCTGAAGATAACAACTTTGGATAATGTGGTTTCATTAAGTCGCGGAAAAGATATGGATTACAGTATTGTTCTGCAACGAAAGATAGATTTGCCAACGTTTACAGATTTAGGAAATGAATTACTTCTTTTTAACTGGGATCAATATGACTACTTATCCGATTGGACGTATCCTTTAGGGGTGTCCGGCTATTTTTATGGAAGAGATGAATTGTTTGTTATGTTTAATCAAATTTCTTTTAAGGCTCCTAATTCATTGGAAATGTCAATGCAGAAGTTTCGTGGTTTTTTTAAAACAAGAAATGGTGTCTGTTATGAAACAATCTCTTGTTGCTGTGTTCACGCAAATATTGTGCAAACAGAATGTGTCAATCCAATATTAGGGGGATTCTCTATCGAAGGCCTATTAGAAAAGTGGGAGCAGGGGTTGATGATTGATGTTAGTCAGTTTTATGGGAAACTTGGTAGCGAGGCCCAATTTCTAAATTATTCTTTTGTTAAACGTTAATAGACAAGTCAGAGCAATCATCATATCGAAATATTTTTAAGGCTGCGATGAGATTTGGTGAGTTTTTTGGCAATCGTATAGGTTTGAATTTTGGGGGTCAATCCTCCGCATAATTTATTTTCTTTTTATGCGTTGCAAGATCGCTTTAATATCAATTCTTTTATTAGCTTCATAATATGAATAAAGCAAAGAAGCTATAAGTAAGATAGCTCCTGAAAAAAATCCTTTGGGAAATCCAATTTGCCATACGACTATCGAGGCCGCTGAGGTAAATGCAAATTGAATCAGGAACAATTTGATAAACGACGCACTGAAAGAAAAATTATATTTTATGCGTACTATTACGAATACCACTATCAAGTGTACGAGATAGCTTATCAGAAAAGCGAAGCCAAGGCCTTCTAATTTGAAAAAATGATATAATAAAACGTTACTTGTTAATATAGTAATATGTGCGGCTAACTCAGAAATAAAGAAAAATATGCTATCGCCTTTTGCAAGAATGATGAATGAAATAGACCAGGATGCGGCTTTAAAAAGTACTCCGATCAAAGCCCATTGGATTAAGCCAATAATCGGCATAAAATTGGGAGTTAAAAGAATTCTGATAACAAAAGGTAACGCAGACAGCAAAAAAATTAATATTGGACCCAATATCAAAATAGCTATTTCGGCCTGTTGGTTTACCAATTTTTTTAATTGGTGATTATCATTGTTTACAGCCGATAACCGGGGAAAGTAATCGGTTCCCATTGCGGTAAAAACCATACCTACGTAGTTACTAACAATAGCCCAGGCGGCAGTGTATAGCCCAACCTGTTCGATCCCACCTGTGCGGCTGATATACGTCCTTATCAAATAAGCAAATCCTGATGATACAAAACCGATAATCATCATAACGCTGCCTAATTTCACCATTCCCATGCCTTCGGTGAAGGATTCCTTAAGGCGTATCGATACTTTTTCAACTTCCACTTTTCGGGTAAAGTACCATGATAGAACAAGGCTAGCCCCTGCAGTAAGAATAAGCGCAGGAACAATTCCTTGAATCCCCAGCCAGTAATAAAGGGGCAACGATAAGCAAAGACCAAGGAATGAACCAAGGACATTGGCCTTAGCAAGTTGTTTGATCTTGCGCAAGCCCTGCAATAAGGCTAACTGCCCGCTGCTTATTTCCTGGAAGAAAAGCGTAATGGATAGCCATACAAAAGCCCACGTATAAGTATCGTTGCCAAAGGTCCATTGACTTAGTTTGGGTGCTAAAAACAAGGTGAATAAAGCTCCCGCTATCCCTGTAAAGTTTACCCACCGGCGCAGGGTGATAATGGTGCGGCTGATTAGGGTTTGGTTATTGCTGCCGGAAGCAATGGATATGGTTCTTACAGCGCTGAAACTGATGCCAAGATTGGTTATTGAGGCTATCGTGCTTGTTGTTGCCGTAAATAGCCCCATGATACCTACACCATTTGTTCCTAATAGGACTGCAACAAATTTTGAACGTATGATACTAATGAGAATATTAAATACCTGTACCCCACCAAAAATACCGGTTGCTTTGGCTATTTGATTATAGGAATTCGATTTATCCATTTAAATATTTTATTACTCTAGAAGGCACACTACCTGGCACTAAATATTCCGGCACGGTTGATGCAACGACTGCCCCAATGGCTATAACACGATTTTTGCCAATTATCATTCCTTTAAGCCTGTCAACATTATTACCTATCCAAAAATATTGGCCAATAATTACAGGTTTTGTCGCATATTCTGCCAACATTCATTTATCAGGTTCTAAATTTAGTTTTCTAAAAATATCCGTAACCTAACCATTTCCCCATTCTATTTGTGGTTGGAAGGCTTACTAAACGTGTATTGATTTGAGAGCCTTCCTTTCGTGACCATTTTATCTATTTTGATACATTAAAGCCAATCTTTTCGTAGACCTTAAAAGGTATTTATCCTATTAGGCCACCCGGTTAGAAACCCCGGCCTTTAAGCCAGGGTGAATGTCATTTTCTTCTCTATCTTGAAAATCCTATCTGACAGAAAGTGGAGAAGAAATTATCAATGAGTAATATATTTCTGACTTATAATATCCAAATTTATCAGAGCTAAAATTCTGCCAATGTGATCAAAGATTTTTATCAAGTATTGTATAAACAAGTGTTGGCCTAAAACGAATAATAGGGGCAAAGCCATTGCGTAAATAGGGATCGCAAGTATAGACTTAATTAACATGATGAAACGAGAGGTCGGATATCTCAGAGACATTTTTCCCCTGAGCAAAGCCCTCTTTACCATAAAAACTCTATTCCATCTGATAGGAGGAACAATTTCGTATGCGCGCGCCTCATTGCACCAAACAAACACAAAGCCTTTTTGAATCATTCTTCTTGTGAAATCTTGATCTTCGCCGCCGCTGCCGAAATTTGGGTCAAAAAGTTCTCCCGTGGCTTGAAATATCTCTTTCTTAACAAGAAGGTTTCCCGTCCGGCCTTTCCTCCAATCAATCTTGAATCCAGTCTTATAAGTCGGCCTCTCATAAAACTTGCCTTTTATTACCCATTTGGGGGGAGGGACTTTATAATATGGCAAGACCGGGCCTAAAACAGCATGCGCATTGAAATGATGGAGGGTTTGGTAAAGACTGTACAACCACTTTTTTTCGGGAATTTCATCATCGTCGATGAAAGCGATAAAATCCCCTTTTGCATTCTGAATAGCCTTATTTCTTGCGAGGGAAATATTTTGTATCTGTTCAACATAGTATCCAATATTAATAGTAGATTTTCTCGCGAAGGATAAAACTATAGATTCTGCCGAACAAAGAGAATCATTGTCGACGATCAAAATAGAAAATCTAAACAACCCCCCTGTCTGCTGATCCTGAAGCGCACTTAATAAATCTTCTAAGAGCTCCGGTCTTTTATAAGTACAAATGCAAACTGTAACATCATCAATATTTTGTTGAAGCATAAAATCTTGTTTCATCGTCGGCGATTTTATACGCGATTAAACTTGCCGCGTTCCTGAAAAAATATTATCAGAAGAAACTGATAAGAACAGAATAACAGCAGTCAGCTGTGTCGTGAATGTATTGATTGAAGTCTCTGTTATATTGTGAAGCACAGCCATTATAAGAAAACAAATCCATAGGGTGCCCCAATCAAAGTCGTGGGATAACTCCCGTTGGGCTTTCCGGCAAGACGACAAAAGGAACATCGAGACCAGCAGGATGCCGACAAACCCAAGGTCCAGTAGCAAATCCAGGTACCCACTATGTCCTTCGCTGATTTCAAACGCCTCTCTTGTTCTTGCTGTCCAAAAACCTCCAAAGCCTCCCCCTACAAGTGGATGCTGCATAGCAAGCGGCAATAGGCTTTCCCATACTTCTTTTCTACCTGTCAATGTAGGATCACGGCCGACGGAGGATGCTAAGGGGCTTATATTAGATCCACCCAAAAAAACTGCAACAATTCCATATATAATGATAATAGCCACAATTGCCATTAGAGTACCGGCGCCTAAATTTATTCCGAATTTCTTCATAAAAAAAAATCCTAAGTAAACCAGCAATCCGATAGCCAACGAGCTGACCGCGGTCGCGGAATACATTCCTCCCGGACCTCTCATAAGGTAAAAAGCGAGCAACAAGACGAATATTTCTGCATAGGTCTGATACTTCCATGCCGGAGGATTCTTACCTTGCCGTCTCCTGACGAGCGACCAGATTAGGAAAAATGCAGCAATAAGGCACAGGCGGCCTAAACCGTTCTTTTGTTGAGTAACGCCTATCCACATTTCGCCACCCGTCCAACGACCATACGTGCGGCCGTATTCAGGAAAGTATTTGATAAGAAGCAATGAAAATGGAATAAGTATATAAGTTGTTCTCCTGAGAATACTCTCCATCGCGTAGCGAGGGGAAGCTTCAGAATGAACAACAAAGGTCATAAGGACCGCCAAAAACTCTCTTGTCCACCGCTTGAAAGATACGTAAGGCATGTTTGACCAGAGAATACTGACGAGCATAAAAACAATCGTAACAAACAACCAAGCGTTCTCTTTGATTGCGTTATGCCAATCGTATTTTCTCCGGGCCAGTATCCACAAAGCTACACACATGAGCGCAATTAAGAATATTCGGTCCAATGGACTTCCAGACTCAGGATCGCCACCCGATGATGGAAACCAAACGCCCAGAGGCTTGCTGGCTATATAAAGCATCCAAATGGTCGGAATCCATAAGACCCCACTCATCTCAGGCGACTGCTTGCGATCAAGCCGAAGCAGAAAAATCACAAAGGCAGTGCAAAGGATTAATGCGATTATTGAAAGCAATATATTTGCCCTGATTGAAGCATTATTTTAGCAATCAAGAAAAAGCCCCGCGAATACGAAGAGCATCGTAAAATAACGCCAAAGTCTTGTCAAGATATGAAATTGACTTCTTAGAGTCTTTCTGATAAGAAATATCAAGCGATGAAATTTCGGTGCCATGCCTAACCCCCCAAAGGACTGTATTTTAAAAAATTGCATATGAATAAATCACGTTCCGGATGGGCTTTGAGAGTATATATTCAAAAAAGAAACATATAATAATTTGAATTATGATTGAATGCATTTTCACTCTAGACTATGAAATTTATGGAAATGGTGAAGGCTCACTTAGGGAGCTTGTTTATGAGCCGGCGGAAAGAATGAAGGCTATCTTTAGGAAATGGAATGCGCGTTTTGTGGCATTTGTCGAGGTCGCTGAACTGGAGATGATGGAGGATAATAAAACAGACCCGGCCATTGACCTCATAAAAAATCAAATTAAAGAATTTTACAGGGAAGGATTTGAACTGGGGCTTCATTTGCACCCGCAATGGTATAATGCTCGATACGAGAATGGTACATGGCGCCTCGATTATGGCGAGTATAATTTATGCACCCTGCCGCGGGACAGAATAAAAAGAATCATCGATCGCTCTATCGAATATCTGCGAAAGTTGTTGGGATTAGAAAATTTTACTCCTTTTTCTTTCCGAGCGGGAAATTGGCTGTTTCAGCCTACTCGAAGCTTAGCGGAGGTTTTGGCTGAACGTGGCATAAGTGTTGACTCCTCTGTATTTAAGGGAGGCTTGCAGCATCAATACAAATTGGATTATCGGCACGCCCTTAAAAATGGCTACTATTGGCCCTTTGCAGACGATGTGAATGTGCCCGATTCTCTGGGTACTTTGATTGAGTTCCCCATATTTACAAAAATGGTTCCGCTATGGAAATTCCCTACTGCGAAGAGGATCGGCCTCCAGCGAAAAGTGCCAATAGGAACCCGAACCGGTAAGCAAAGGTTTTCCCGGATTCGAGATTTTTTGCGCCTTTACCAGCCTCTAAAGTTCGATTTTTGTCGCATGACGATGAATGAACTGAGTCATATGTTGGACAAGGAAATTCGACAAGACCAAAAGGATCCCGGTTTATTCCGGCCTATCGTCGCGATCGGGCATACAAAGGATCTTATTGATTATGAAACTATTGATGCTCTTCTGTCCTGCCTGCGAAAGAAGGGTGTAGAAGTTTCCGTTTTCCGTGATGTATATCGCAAAGTGCGAAATTAGGCGAAAAGGCAAGCAGAGACGAAAATGATAAGAGTAACGCCCATCAGAATAAATTGGCACCCTGGGTTGTCCATATATGCATCCGAGAGATTTTTAAAAGCCGTAGGGGATGAATACGGGTGGCTTGGAGGCACTGATGATTCAGGCCAGCTTCGTTGTATATTGCCATATACTATCGTCCGAAAATCGATAGTACGGATGGTCCGTTTTCGGGTCGAGACGATTGTGTTGGAGGGAGAGTTCAAGGTTGAGGAGGAAAAAGATTTTTTAAATAGCGTTGTGGAATATTTCCGCTCCGTGGGCGCTGATATCATAATTCCCGCGACCACGAATACAATCTTTCGCATTTATCCGGACGGGGCCATCGCGGCACCGTACGGAACATATATTATTGATCTAACACAAGATGAAGAAACGCTTTTTAATAACCTTAGCTCGAGTCATCGCCGTAAAGTAAGGCTTGCGACCAAAGCCGGTGTGAAGATCAGGGGCGGCGTGGATGATGTTGAGATAGCTTATAAGTTTGTACGAGATACATTCAAGAGGTCATCGCTGCCTTTCATGGGCTATGAGGCATTCAAGAGGTTTGTGGATGGTCTGGAAGGGTATGTAAAGATCTTGATAGCCGAGCATCAAGGTCATATACAAGGCTGCATAGTCATCCCATTTAGCAACCATAGCGCCTATTATGTCTATGGAGGCAGTATTCCAGATCCGATAGCGGGCGCCATGAACCTACTTCATTGGGAAGCGATCCGGATGTTTCGTCATTTGGGAGTAAAATGTTACGATTTTTGCGGGGTTCGAATAGATCCAAAACAAGGCTCGAAACAGGAGGGATTGAAGATTTTTAAAGAACGCTTCGGTCCGCGGCTGGTCCAGGGATATATGTGGAAATGCTCACTTAATCCGATAAAATCTGCCGTTTATTCTTTAGCGGTTCGTTTTTTACGGGGCGGGGATATCGTGGACGCAGAACGCTATAAGCTAAAAAGCGCTTAAAAAAATGAATAAATCGCCGTGCTGGGTTTATCGAAGCCCCGCCCAGAAAGCTACGAGCATGTGAGCGGTGTTGTAGGGCGTGTCGAATGATCCGAGTTCTCTTGATCCATGCAGGGCTTATCCCACACTATCGAATTCCTATTTATGGCTACTTGACCAAATATCTAAAGCATTACGGTTTTGAATTATGCGTGATTTCTGATGGTATTCAAGCTGGCACTCCGGATCCCTTTGAGTTTCCTTTTGAGCCAATGCGTCTTTCAACTCTAAACATCGCGCGATTCATCCGAAGAAGGCAGATCGATGTCATTATCGATTTTATGGAATTGAAGCATCGGTACTTGTTTCCGACCTATCTCATCGCAAAAGGAATACTGAGACGAATCATGATTTATTGGGGACAGGGCCGCGACCTTCTTGATCCTAAAAACGAAATTAAAAATCTTGCTTATGCCGCCGAGCAGGCTATGTGCAGTGCAATTATCCTCTATGCAGAACACTTAAAAAAATATGTGCCTAAACCTTTTCGCAAAAAGGTATTTATCGCCAACAATACGCTTCACTTGACATATAAGGGTCTTCCGCCTGGAGTTACGAGCGAGAACATACTTAAGAAATACGGCATCTATACCAAGAAGAATATTATCTGCGTCGGACGCATGCAAAAGCGGAAGAGATTGGATCATCTTGCCGAAGCCCTCAGACATATGAATCGGCCGGATATCGGTTTGATCCTGGTGGGTCCGGATCCGGATGGAGTCCTGGATAAGATTAACGATGATAATATTTTCAAGCTGGCCCCCCTATTCGGGGATGAAAAGCATGAATTGCTTTTCTCTGCGGATGTCTTCTGCTTGCCCGGCGCCGTCGGCCTAAGCATTGTCGATGCGTTCTACTGCGGTCTTCCTTTTGTAACGGAAGAAGGAGATGAGTCTGCAGAAATTATGTATCTGAAGGACGGCATAAATGGCTTTGTCGTGCCCCGTGGTAACATTTCAATGATGAGTCAAAAACTGCTGCTTCTCCTCGATGACAATAAGCTTCGAAAGCGGTTCTCCGATGCGGCAAGACGAGAAATTGAAGAAAACGGCAGCATGGATAAATTGTGTTCCGGATTCAGGGATGCACTTTTCTATGCGACAACCCGGGCCTTTAGGAAATAAAAAGAATTTGAAGCTAAGATTTCGAAAGAGGGGCCGAACACTATTGATCTTCGGGATGGCAATTTCAGAGGCTTTTTTCGCGGAGATCCTCTATGAGCGTCCTATAAATCAACTCAATCGAGAGGGCCTTTTGTATCTCGGTAATCCTATTCTTGCGACCCCTGATATGATCTGAAACGGCCTTTTCAATATATTTTTTGTTCCAAAACGGACGCGACAAAGTATTTTGATCAAGCAAGATTTCTTGTATATAGTCGGATAATTCATCTCTGGCCCATATTCTGTAATGTCGATAATCCCCCAAACCCATAAATAATCTGTTGACTCCAAGAGGACTAAGAAAATGAGAGTCAAACCATGCTACTGTGTGATGAAGAGAAAAGGGGAGCTTATCGCGACTATAAGCTTTTTCAAGCAAAGTAATAAGTTTATAAAGCTGCTTTTGAGCTTTATTAAGAATAGAAGTTACATTCCCACCAAAGCCGGAGGCGGTCATAATTTTGTACAATTCGGGACGTCTTTTTCTGACGGCCCCTAACTGGAATCCAACCGAATCTATTTTGGAAAATGGCGAACGGAATAATAAATCAACGAAATCATTATCCAAATAAGGGCTGCGAACGGTTATCTGCGAAAATTCGGCTGAAATAATGCCGCTCCACCACCATGGTATCTCCTTGAAAAGCATCAATGAGAGAGGGTGATCATTTACATACTGATTGAACTGGCTTCTGGCCGCGCCCAAATAACTCATAAACTCCTGTGAAATCAATCTTGCATCCGCGTCATATCCCGTCGGTCTATGGAATGCACTAATATTTTTTATGATCTGGCTTCCATATTTGCCCGTTATTTTGATGGGGGCAATCTCACGAATCGTATGATTAAGGTACAAGTGGTGTGATTCGAATGCATTCGCTAATCCATCGGTGATGTAGATCGTCCTTTCCGCGAGTTTCGGAAAATTGTCTAAGAACCGCTTATCGAGCGGAATCATGTAGTGTTTCTGGGTGGATGCCGCTGCGACTTTGCGGGCGATGCGAAGATCAAGCATATCGTTGTACATACCCCCGTGAGTTAAACAGGGGAGGGCGCCGGGTTCTGCGTTTGAGAAAGCGATGATCATCCGAGTATCAATGCCGCCAGTTAATGCTAGACACTTGGATTGTCCAGCCAGATATCTTGGTAGTATAGCCGAAAAAGTATTTTCAAGAATTTCCAAGAAATTAGATTCTGATATCTTAGGCTGGCTCTCTAGCTTTAGCGAATCACAATGATTGCGCTTCTCGATTCTTTGATTTTTTAGGGTCCAGAGCGAGCCGGGGGGCATCGTATTGATCCCTTGAAATAAAGTTCGGTTTTCAAAAACGCAATCATAAACAAGATATTCGCCCAAACTATAGGGATCTATTGAGCGCAGCTCGGGAAATATTGCCAGAAGAGATTTCGCTTCCGAAGAAAAATACAATCCTTTTTCATTCTCGTAGTAATAGATTCTTCTTAGGCCATAGCGGTCATTGAATAGATGGGCCTGACCGTTACGCTCGTCGATAATGATCCCATTGAACCACCCATTTAAACGGCCAAAAAAGCTTTTCTCTTCTTCCTCAAAAAGATGGATCAGATAACTCGCATTGCCATTATGGAATTTATGGCCGCGATAGGCTAGGCCTGTCGTGATATCGGGATCATCGTAACACTCTCCAGTAAGCAAAAGTACTAGATCCCGCTTCTCATTCGTCACCGGCATGCAGTCAGAGAAAGATCCTCTGATAGTCGTGTATCCCAAATAAACATTCGGGTTTTCACTTATATATAGACCCGTTGTATAAAAATTCTCATGGATCATAGGTGCTATCATTCGACTCAATTTTTGTTTTTCGTCGCCGATTATCTGTTTGGAGAGAATGCCCGCTATGCCTGGCATGAGTTCTCCTTTCGTGATATCTGGGCGAAAATGGAGTCCATAATCTTTGTAGTTAATAATATCTCTCTATAAGAAAGAGGCAACGGTGAATTATTAGAAATTGACTTATAGAAAAGTTCAATAAGCCGTTTCATTCCCGATTTCATGTTGAAATCTCTCCTCAAGAATAATCTCGCGTTCGCTAACATATTTTTCCGGTACTGCTTTGCGAAAGAATTGAGAGGGATAAATTTATCGAGATAACTTATGTAGTTTGTCCCCGGGACCTTTATGAGGGAGTGATGATCTTGATTGATGATTAGCCCGTTTTTAAGCCCGTAGATGCGGAATTCTCTGAGGAGAGGCCGCATTTGTGTTGAAAAGGTGAAATAGGCGGTAGTTTTATTGTCGTCATCGATAATGACCCTCAATTCGTCTATCAAATCATGTTCTCCGAGTCTCTTTAAGAATTCGCTGGTGAATCCATGCGCGATAACTTTTATATTATCTCCAATCATATATTCTGCGATTTTCGCTATCCCATGACTGATGATGTTGTGCATGAGTTGGCCGGGAAGGCTTCTCACCCAATGCGTTTTATTGGCGAGAAATGATCTTGCAAAGCGTTTTTCGCCGAGATCATAGCAATAATAGGCTTCCATATGAACAGGTGGACCACCCAAATAGCCATTAGTAATGAGATTTCTCATTCTGATAGCCACCCGGGTATACTGTTCGTCGGTACCGACAGTCAATTTTAGGTTCTTTTGTTCGGCCAGGCGAATGAGCTTATCTGCCTCATAACTATTAAGCGTGAATGGCTTCTCGATGTATGCATTACACCCCGCATTCAGGCAAATTTTGCTTATTTCAAAATGACTTTGGGGGGGAGTAGTAATATGAACGACGTCAGGCCGCGCGGCTTCCAACATATCATATATATCTCGATAATATCCCTTAATCTTAAATCTTTCATATAATTGCTTGGCCATTAACTCTTCATTATCACAGACGCCGACGATCTCAGCGTCCGGGATCTGAGAAATCGCCCAGGCGTGGATGTCGGCGATTTTCCCGCATCCAATAATAGCTGCTTTAATCATCGGTTCTGTTTGCCGCCATTATACTGGGCTTCGAGAAGAGTGGAAAGGGCCATGAGCATCCAAGCCTGGGACCATCTTATGAACGGAATGCGGACCGTGTAGTGCGGTAGTTTCTGGAAATAGAAAAATCCCTGGGGATCCCACATGTTCTTCAGCCCCCAACTCATGACGGAATGGGCAAGAGGGATGTTTCCCTCAGCGAGATCCTTGAGCTCGACGAATGTTATGACGCTCTGGGCAACGCTGTGGATATCAATCGGATAAGTTGCATTATGGAAGTATCCCGGCGCTCCGTCCTCACGGAAGAAATGACCTTTATAGAAATCGAGCCCGCGGCGGATGGCATCGTCAAATTCTGCCGTCCCAACATATTCGCTGATCCGCTTTAAAGCAACTAGATTAAAGCCGGTGTGGAAGTTGTCGATCCATCGGTGGTGTGGTAATTCGCCATAAAGCCATGATCCGTCTTTATGCTGTTTGCGGACCGAGTAGCGTACGGCATCGAGGGCCGGCTCGAGAAATACCTTCTGTCCTGTTAAAAAGCTTAGCCGACAAAGGAGGGCAGCGCCGAAAAGATTGGCATTATGGATTTCAGACCTGCCCAATGGCGTGTAGCTGAAGCATGTTACTGATCCGCCGTCTCTCCAAAAAAGTACATCCAGAATGAAATGTGCAGCGCTCATTGCGGCGTTGAGCCAGAGAGACGTTGGCGATTGCTCGTATGCGTCCAACAAAGCATTGGCCGCAAATGTCGAGCAGATGATGTTGGGTGAGCCTTTGGGGACGAGGACAGGCCTCGACTGCCAATCGAAATTGTAACCCCAACATGAATAACGTGCGTCTGGCGACCTTAGTGCAAGGAGCTTATCTGCCAACAGGGCTATTTCCTCGTTTCGGTCAAGCAATCCAATCTTTGACAGCTTGGTGAGAGACGATAGGAAAAGTGCGATCCCCTTGGAGCTGGGTGTCTTGGGAATTAACAATAATGGCCTGAGGTTGAGCGGGCACCGCTTGATCCCTTGAGTTAAAGCGAGTCGGGCCAGTTTAAAGTTCAAGAAAGGCAAGGCCTTGAACACTCTACTATTGAGTGCATCATAAGGATCATAACCGGCCCAATCGTTGGCTCTGCAATAAGCCAGGAGCTGAAGCGCTATATCTTTTATGAACGCTAAATCGCCTCGATCGCCCATCGTTGTGGATTGAATCGGGGTGGTGTCCATTATGGGCATACGACTCATTTAAAGGAGGCAGCCAGCAGGTGTCGAAGCGTCCTCTCGGCCATACGGCCGTCCCATAAGGGAGGAATTTGGCCTTTGCGCTCGGGGCCGTTGAGCGCGTCGGAAACATCGTCCATGAGGGTTTCTAGCTTCGTCAAGCGATTGCTCCCCAGGGTGATCGTGATCGGCCTTTCTGTATTTGGCCGGAGGGTTAGACACGGAGTGCGGAAAAAAGTAGCCTCCTCCTGGAGGCCTCCGGAATCGGTCAAGACAAGCCGCGCATTCTCTGTCAAGCATAGAGAATCGTGATAGCCTATCGGTTCTAACAATAGCAGCCGAATATTTGAGCGGGGCGTCAGGCCGAATTCAGAAAGCATCTTATGGGTACGCGGGTGGATAGGGAAGACCACAGGCAGACGCTGTGATAACTGTTCGAGGATAGCTATTATTGTCGATAGGCTGGACTGACCATCCACGTTTGCCGGGCGATGCAATGTCACATAGACGAACCGGCTTGGTTTGAGCTTGAGTCGGGCCAAAATACCGCTGGCGCGCGCTTCCGGCAGGTTTTCCAATAGGGAATCAATCATGATATTGCCAACAAATTTGATCTTGTCCTGGGAGATCCCCTCGCGAATAAGGTTCTCGTCGGCATCTTTAGACGGCGTCAGGAGCAGGTTCGCCAACGCGTCGGTGACGAGTCGGTTAATTTCCTCGGGCATCGTCCGGTCGAAGCTTCGAAGACCTGCTTCGATATGAGCGACGCGAATGCCCATTTTGGCGCAGACCAATGTACAGGCCATTGTTGAATTGACGTCGCCTACGACGACAACCCAGTCCGGCTTTTCCCGCTCGCAGACATTTTCAAAGCCCATCAAAATATGGGCCGTCTGAACGGCATGAGATCCCGACCCCACTCCCAGGTTGATATCGGGCGGCCGGATGCCTAGCTCGCGGAAGAAGACATCAGACATGTTCTCGTCATAATGCTGCCCTGTGTGCACCAACTGCATGTGGACCATTAATTCGTCAGGAGTCCTTTGAGCATTATATTGCGCAATTTCCCTCATGAGAGGTTTCACTTTCATAAAATTTGGGCGTGCGCCCGCAACGATGAGCACTTTGATGTTATTCATTTTTGACTCTTGGGCACTTTTCAGGACGTTCAACCTCACGTAGCCCCGGAAGTGGCTCGCCGGAGATATGATCCCACCCCCTCGATCTGAATGATTTCTTCTATATAATTGACAATGTCACCGAGTGCCGGTCTGGGGCGGTGATTTAGCAGGCGGCTCTTGTCCCGACGGATAAACTGGATTTTTGTCCAGACTTCATCAGCGCTCCTGATCAAGATCAACCGGCCTTCTTGTTCCAGCTTGCGGTCCACCGCTCCTGATTTCCCGCGGAATATGCTATACACAGGTACCCCCAGGGCTGCGGCCTCGCGGTTCATCGTCCCGCCGCCGCTGACGACAAGGTCGGAGTGCCAAATGAGATCAAGGCCATTAACCGCTCTCGGCGGGACAACGGTTTTGTTGTCTTTAAACCATTCTGGATAGTCGGCTCGGAGAGCATGCTCTTGGATATGGTGGCGAGGCAATAGAATCGTACGGACCCCTTGCGTCTTGCAGATTCTCGACATGAGCTTCAAAAACAATGCATCGCTTTCCGGATTATAGTAGTGAGCTTCGTAGGCGGGGGGTCTGACCGTAATCATTAGCTCATCGTGCCGCAAGCCTAGTTCTTCCATTAAGGATGGATTTGGCTTGAATTCGGGAACATAAACGTCCTCTTTGATTCCACGGAAGTGTCGAACATATTTTGGCTTCGCATAAAGCTTATAACCGAGCAATGCTTCCGGAACAATCTTCCAACGTGAGCGGCCGAGCGGGATCATTCGTGTGTGTTCATAGTCCAAAACGCGCACAGTAGGAATTCGGAGCAGGTTGCAGAGAAGGGCTAGGGAGCGGGATCCGTGTGAAAGCGCCAAGCCCGGCCTCTGGCGCAAATAAAAAGGCATAAGTTGGGCTGAACGCCACAGCAGACCGAAAAATTTCTTGGCCGCGTTCTTTCCGTAGTGATGACCGATCTTAGTGTATTGTAATCCATTTTCGTCAGCGAGCTCACAAACCTGGAACGCATCTCGTGCCGTCAGGACAACCTGATGACCGCGGCGTTCCAATTCACGAATGACGGGGATAAAGAAGGGCACATGGGGTGTGTTGTCGAGATCTATCCAGATTTTTACTCCACGCGTCTTGGCCGGTCGCGTTTGCCGGAACCCATATTCTTGAGACCTTGGCCTAATGTCCTTCGCCTGCGGGGTGACGATGGTTTCGGTCTCAAGCATTGAGGATTTCCAGAATCGTGCCAATTCGCGGGGAAGAACATGCCAATACTGCCCCGGATACTTGGTTTTAATATGCTCTAGCAGGTCTATATAGAAACTTACTGGATACTGTTCTAAAGAACACTGGGTCTCTTCGAAATTCATATAATCGGGGTGTGTGTTCAATAAGGCCAATCCGCCATTTTCTGCAATCCAGTCCAGCTTCTGCTTCCAAATATTATTATCTTTTTCTCTTAGGATTATAAAAAGGCCATGATCTTGAGGTAACGTATAGGGAAGTTCGACATATGTTCTATGCGTTATATTGCTTGTAACAAAAAAGGGAAAGATTGTGTGCATGCCTTCGGACTGAGGTTCGAAAGGATCGGTGTCAAAAGTAGAACATCCGTATTCGATTTCAAGATCCGTCATCCATTCAAAATTACGAAGCATCGAGGGCGAAGTAAAGCCGATAGCGCTCCACTCTTTAAGATAATTATTAATTCTTCGCGCTTTTGTTTCAAATCTTTTTCTGTTGATGAAGAGCTTGCCGTCATGCTTAAGCCCATGAACCCCGACTTCAAAACCCGATTCATCGAGACTCTGGCGCAGTGAGGGTGGGACAAAGTAATCCTCAGGGACAAAATTGAAGGACGACCTGAAATTTAATTTCTTTTCGATATTCATGAGCTTGAGGCAATTCTTGAGTCCTCGAGCCGTGTCGACATCGTGATTTAATATAAGAGCGAATCTCTTCTTCTCAGGCCAGCCTGTCCAATATTCTGGAGCCTTGGCGGCTCCGGGAGATATCGGCCAGATATCCATCTTCCGTTTTCGCTTGTAGGATGCCATTCTCCTTCTTAAGGAGATCTGTATTATTCTCGGGATGAAGGGCTTTATGCGGTAATAAAAACTAAGATTTTTCATTTCTCTTTTCCATTAGATAATCCGATGATGTCAATAAAGACTTACCTCCCGATTTATTAGCCGTCATTGAAATATTTTATGTGATGATGGCTATTGATTCGCCTTTTCTACTATAGGCAAATAGACTCTGCTTGGATCGTTTTTATAAGAAGCCTTCCTTTTCGAAGGTCTAAATAATCTGCTTCCCGCTTCACAACTAATAACTTAGGTAAATTTATTATTTTTTGCTCAAAAAGTCAAGCCTGCTCAGATTCTTGACATAGATCTGTCGCCGGCGATATCATCATCAAACTGAAGAAGAATCATGCCATATCCATATACGCCATATCATATTGGCCCCAGCTGTTTATTAGGATTCTTATTGAGAAGATGGGTTGATATCCCAGTATTTGTATTGTCGAATTTCGCTATTGATATTGTCGTATCGGTCGTTGGGTTGTGGCGACCCAGGAGTTTCGTACTAGAGCATTTTCATACGCTTCTCATCGGCGCCGCCGTCGGAATACTGTGGGGGATTGCGGCTAACTTATTTAGGGGACTTTTTAAATGGATCATGTTGAAAATCCGTCTTCGTTATCAAACAAATATCCGCAAAATGATCTTTTCGGGAATTCTCGGCACTTGGGTGCACATATTGATAGACAGTCTGTATCAATCTGATACGAACTTATTTTGGCCTGTCAAACTGACAAAACAGTCATTCAGATTTAATAGAAGACTGTTAGATATTTTACTTATTCTTTGTTTTATATCAGCTTTTGTTGTTTACCTATATGTATTGAAAAGGCAAAAGAATTCGGGAAATTGAAAAAATATCCGGCCGCTGAGTTCAAACAGTCCTTGACACCTTTTTGATACATGGTTTAAAATCCCGCATCCACAAAGAGTCGGAATGAAGAGAAAATAACATGAATCGGCAAATATGTTTAATAACGGGTGCAACGTCCGGAATCGGAAAAGCGGCTGCGCTTGCCCTCGCGAAAAAGAATTTTGAATTGATTCTCATTGGAAGGAATGAAGAAAAAGCAAAAAAAGTCCGTTATGACATAAAGAAAAAAACGGTCAATGATAACGTGAAGTACTTTGTATGCGATTTGTCGTTGCTTCAAGATGTGCGCAGCACCGCTGATAAGATCAAGAATGCTTACGATCGAATTGATGTATTGATTAATAATGCCGGTGCAAAAATTCTTCGACATCAACTGACAAAAGATGGTATAGAATTGACTCTTGCGACAAATCATTTGGGGCATTTTATACTCACTCTTTCTTTAATGGATTTGCTGAAAAGGGCTCAGTCGGCAAGAATCATCAACGTCTCATCGGGAGTCCATTATGCGGGCGACGGAGTTATAGAAAATATCCTGACGGCGGATCTTTATGATGGAAGGAAACAGTACGCAAATTCAAAACTTGCTAATGTTCTATTCACCTATGCTTTGGCGGATAAGCTGAAGGGCAGAAGCATTGGGGTCAACGCGGTTGATCCCGGAGGCGTGGCGACGAATTTTTCGCGAAACAACGGATTGCAGCATTGGATAAAGCACAGGCTTTATTATTTAAAAAAGAGACAGCTCCTAACACCTGAGCAGGGAGCAGCGACTTTAGTATTTCTAGCATCAGCTAATGATGTTATGGGAATTACGGGAAAATATTTTAGTGATTTAAAAGAAATAAAATCCTCTGATATTTCATATGATAAAGATTTGCAAAACAAGATATGGGAATTCAGTGCTAGGCTTAGCGGTATCGACCTTGAGGTTCTTTGAGGCAACAAAAAGGAGGAGATGTCCATGGAAAATAGCGACGTTAAACGATGTGTTCGTTGCGTAATGCCCGAGACCTATCCAGGAGTTACTTTCGATGAGCAAGGCCTATGCAACTTCTGCAGGCATTATGAGAAACGATGGGCTCATAGGATGGGAAATCCCGAATGGCAATCTCGTTCAGAGGAAAAATTGCGACGTATTTTTGACAAGGCAAAACGCAAGAAAAAGACCTATGATGCTATCGTGGGCATCAGTGGAGGCAAGGACAGTTCTTATATGCTTTATCTCTGTTGCGAGGTCTTTGGCTTAAAGGTCCTTACTTTTACCAAAGATGGGGGCTTTTTAGCCGATGAGGCAAAAGCAAGAATAGAGAAATTGGTGAAAACGTTCAAAGTACCCCACCTATATTTTCACGATCCGCTCGCTCCGCCGCTCTCTGGAATCTTTATGGAGAAGACCGGAAATTTTTGTGGGCCCTGCGAGCTTTCAACATTTAATATGAGCGCTATTATAGCCCGTGAGCATGATATTCCACTTTTTGTCATAGGTAGCTCCAGCCGGTCTGAGGCAGGGGCGCCAAAGAACTTGAATCCTTGGGATCCTTGGTACTTTCGAAATGTGATGAAAGGTGCCCACTATCGCGAACGCGTACGGTGTTCTTGTTACGGCCGAAACTATATCATTCGCGAGGGAATCGCCCGCCTTTTGGGGAAGAGACGTCTTGTTGTGCTACCTGACTATATTGAATGGGATGAGGAAAAGATAAAAGAATTATTTGAACAAAAGTACGGTATTCGCTTCGGTGAGGAACATTCTGATTGCATTGCCAGCCCAGTGGCCAAATATTTATACACTAAAAAACTTGGGGGTAATGATCCTGGGGTAGCAAAGCTGAGTTTATTTGTTCGGTCGGGCAAGCTGGCCCGAGAGAAAGCACTCGAGAAATTGAGTGCCATGCAGGAGCAAAGTGTACCGCTGGAGCTTGATAGTTTTCTGAGGCTCGTTGGAATGACTCGCCAAGAATTTGACATCGCAAGCGAAAAAACAGTAGATCCCTACTTAACAGGCATCCCCCGGATGTTCATTAAAATTAGAAAAAAGATACGACGTCAAGCAGCCTGACTGAGCCTCCGTGTGATATTTTGCCGCCAGAAGGGCGATTAATCACACGCACCCTCGGTATGGATGATCTCTTCTATATAGTTTACAATTTCGTCAAGGGCTGGCCGGGGCTTTTTGTCCGGCAGGCGGCTTTTATCCCGCCGGGTGAAGTGGATTTTCGTCCAAACCTCTTCAGCGCTCCTGATCAAGGTCAGTCGGCCTTCTTGCTCCAGCCTGAGGTCGACGGCTGCGGTTTTTCCGCGGAAGATGCTGTACACCGGCACCCCCAGGGCGGCGGCCTCGCGGTTCATCGTTCCGCCGCCACTAACCACAAGGTCGGAGAGCCATATAAGATCAAGCCCGTCCACCGCCCCAGGCGGCACAACGGTCTTGTCATCTTTAAACCATTCTGGGTAGTCGGTCCGGAGCGCTTGTTCCTGTTCGTGGTTACGGGGCAAAAGAACCGCCTGGACTCCCAGCGTCCGGCAGATTCTCGACATGAGCTCGACTAACAATACATCGCTTTCGGAATTGTGGTAGAAAGCTTCGGTAGCGGGGGGTCTGACGGTTATGACCATCTCGTCGCGGCGCAGATCCAGATCCTCAAGAAGCGAGAGATCCGGCTTGAATTCGGGGACGTAGACGTCCTCCTTGATTCCATGGAAAAGCCGAAGTCGATTAGCCCTTACGGGAAATTTATATCCAAATATAGAATCCGGCACGATCAACCATTTCGGGAAAGCCATTGGAATGGTCCGACCATGTTCATAATCCGTAATGAGAACGGTTGGAGTACTAAACAAGTTACAAAGGAGGATTTGAGAGCGAGCCCCGTGCGAAAGCGCCAGGTCTGGTCTTTGCCGTATGTAAAATGGCAAAAATTGTAGCGAACGCCAGAATAGGCCCAAGACTTTCAGAAACGAATTTTTGCCGTAATGATGACCTATCTTAGTATATCGTATTCCCTTTTTATCTGCGAGTTCGCAGACTTGGAATGCATCCCGTGCCGTCAGGACGACTTGATAATCCCGACGTTCCAATTCACGAATAATGGGGATAAAGAAGGGAACATGAGGCGTGTTGTCGAAATCAATCCATATTTTTGCTCTTGGCGTTTTCACCATAAGCTTTCGTGAAGGCTCATATTCCTGAGACCTAAATTCAGCATCTTTTGCCTCCGGTGTCGCAGTGATATTATCTTTAAGCATCATCGATCCAAAAAATGAAGCTGAATTATCGTTTTTTGCCTTTCAATCGATATATCGAAATTGGATTTTTTATGATTTTTGATGCGAGCCGTGCCCCGTCTCTGCGCATATTTATCCAGCCTTGGGCAAGCGCGATCATCGCCTTGCTCATCGCTTGGTGTCGATTATTAAAATCGATCAAGCTCGGATGAGACAAAATCGAGATGAGAATTCTCGGTAGAAGGCCCAGGCGGCGAGGTGTGCTTTTTCCAGCCATAAGAAATATCAAGCCGTTGAGATACAAATTGCTTTTTTTCCACGTATGGTTTTTGTATTCGAGCCCAGCCATGAAATCAAGCTCAAATCCGCTATCCTCCAAGCCGGCGATGATGCCGTCCTGGCATGCCTTTTTGTATAAAATCGTGCCGGGAATAAATACCAGGTTATAGACTCGAAGAAAATAGGGAGGAGGAAGACACCTTAATAGGTCGATTGTTGCCAAAAGGTCGATTCGATTTTCATAGGGATTGCCTATGATGAAAAAATAGTATGTAACGACTTGCGGATATCGATTGACGATAGCGGCAGATCTCAAGACAATCTCGTTTGATATAGGCCGATTAAATATTTCTTTTTTAACGCGGTCACTGCCACTCTCCACTCCTACATTGATACGCCACAACCCGGTCTTAGTCAGGAGGGCCATTTTTTCATCGGTGATTTGTTGGGGAGACGCCATGCACTCGAAGGGGAGACCTACTTTTTCTGGATAGATCGTAGCGAATTCCTTGAAGTCATTGAGTGAACGGGCAAAAAAATCCTCGTCAGTGAAATGGAAATATTTCGCGCATGGGAATTTTTCCCGACAAGTGCGTGCCGCTTCGACGAATCTGGAGATCGACATTTTCCTGGCCCAGCGGCCTTTGTCTGTATACAGGGTTTTTAGCTGGGAGTTCGAGCAATAATGGCAATGATAGATGCAACCCCGAGAGCCGCTCAATAGTATGGAGGATGACAGGCTGGTCGGGGGATGTGGCCGGATCGGCGCTTGTCCATCCAATCGGAATTCCTCCATGAAAGAAAAATCAACAATCGGGAGTTTGTCCAAATCGCTAATCAGGGGACGGACCTCGTTGAGGATCATCCGGCCGTTTTTTTTATAGGCCCCATTTCTAATATCCTGCGGTTCTCTTCCGGATGATAACCTTTCTGCCAGTTCAACTATAAATTCCTCGCCCTCGCCCCGGCAGATCATATCGGCGTGTCCGACGCAGTCCTCGGGATAAAGCGTAGGGTGCATGCCCCCCCAGACAATCAACTTCCGAATAGGTTTGAGGGCATTGATGATGGCCTTGGCTTTCTTCGAACTCCTCGACATCGAACTGATTCCAATGAGATCGGAATTCTCGGATAAGGACTTGATGTTTTCCAAACCATGTCCCCTAAAAAACCCGTTTCCTGTGTTCGTGAAAACAAGCCGTGTCCGATGACCCGCTTGCTTCAAAACAGAAGAGATGCTTCTCAAGCCGATAGCCCAGTTATCGTCGTCGGCACAGATTAGTGTAATATTCATCAGCTCTCCTGCCGAGCTGTTTCTTCCTACGGCCTTGGTTTCATGGTATATAGGATCGAAATTCAACTATAGGAGAATATTAGTTTATATCATGAACCTTTTCTCAGGTAAATCACCTATTCGGGCTATATTGGGGGGTGATTTATGGACAGTCGATTACACCCGCCCGTCGATGATCGAATAGATTAATCCGCCAATCTTAACGAAAATACTGATTATTTGACATCTCTTGATTATGGGAATCTTCTGCCCCTGTTCAATGTACCACCTCAGCGCGTGATGCGAGAAATACCCGGGGAGAAAGTGATCTTGTAGAGCGTAAAGTGTGTAAACGATCCATATTGTTGCACGGAACACGCTCTTGCGCGAAGATAGTCGAGTTGGACCTTGAGTTCATGGCCGGCCAGCCACCCATAGACCAGCCAGAGGCTACCTTTGGGCGCTTGTTCGCTCACCCGCTCGACATCGCCCCTGACAGTATCATCATCCGCATTACCCAACTGCATTTCTTCTTTGCGAATACAACAGGGCCACCCGGTCTTGCCATAAACGATCGGCGCTTCCTGCCATTTCAATGTTCGCAAATACAAC
>Ga0315274_10003269_pt1 | contig 24143 bp, 22 predicted proteins | sample YL17G02_20_MG_FD_203700 | JGI IMG/M metagenome (GOLD analysis project Ga0315274, IMG submission 203700) | Sediment microbial communities from Yellowstone Lake, YNP, Wyoming, USA - YL17G02_20 | ecosystem: Environmental > Aquatic > Freshwater > Lake > Sediment | place: USA: Wyoming | collected...
TTTCGAGTATATCGGTTGCGACAACAGGTTTTCCCATGGCGCTCGCCTCTATACATGGTATTCCAAACGTCTCAGATTCAGAATAACTCGGCAACACAAAAACATCGCATACATCATAGTAGCTGAAAACATTATCTACAAACCCGAAGAACTTTACACTTTTTTTTATCCCTAATTTATTTACCATATCTTTTAATAGCATGCCAAATTTTCTGTTTACAATAATTCCAACTATCCATAGTTCACTGTCGACTCTTTTCAAAACATGCGCGAACGCCTCGATCAAATATTCCTCGCCTTTTTTGTATCCGTAAATGGCTCCGACAAACAGAATCACATTCTTTTTAGGTTTTTTTATTTTTTCAAATGGAGGAATTTCAACCCCCGGGTAGACCTTTACCATCTTCTGTTTATAACAATACCCGAAACTCTTGTTTATGTCATCTTCTAATTTCCTCCCATTGACGATTATCGTGCTTGATGAACTGAATATCATCTTCAGAAGTGAATGACGAATAAACTTCGTCTTACCTTCGTACGAAATGTTGTGTATAACCGAAACGAGGGGTTTCTTTTTCACAAAATGAATAAAAAGGGCCACGATGTTACCAACAAGGTCATTCCCAACTATGCAATCAAATTCCATTCGTAAAGATGAAAAGAACGAATAAATCATAAACAAAAAAGTATTTACGTATCTTATGTATCTTACATTTGTGAAACTTTTGCATTTTACTTCAACATTTTCTGAGTTGCCCATATAGTTATTCAATGACGATTTTATGAGATTAGCTAAAATTGTGTATTTGTAGTTTTGTGTTCTTTTGATTATAGAATAAATATAAGTACCTGCGCCGCTCACCCCCATGGAGTATTCCTTTGAAACAACCAAAACTTTTTTCATGTTTTTCATCTTTTTATCAATAACTCTACAAAGTCTGTTCCATATCTGCTATATGACTGACTGAGACTTGTGAAATTCACACCATCTCTCTTAAGCGTTTTACTGAAACAGCAATCATTCCTTTTATTCCCTGATATTTGTATAGATTGTACAGGCGAAAAAGAACTATATTCGGCTTTCTGAATAATATTTTTTTATGCCACAACTTCACCGCGTATTTCAGCATTTCTTCTATATCCTTATGACTATAACCTGGATAGTCCACTATGCAATTATCATTTCCTCTTATGTTTTTCCAGCCATTCTCAAGAAGGTATCCGCTTTTCAAGCATTTGTCATACATAGCTGTTCCAGGGAAAGGTATGCATATTGAGAATTGAAGAGTATCAAATGGTATTTCCAGGGCGAATTTTATAGTATCCAAATCGCTTTCTTTTGTCGAATAGGGCATGCCCAAAACCCAGCAGAGGTGCGTTCTCAGCCTCAATTTTTTGCATGCGTAAGCAAATTTTCTTATGTCATTCCTTGTTATGGGCTTTCCATTCATGTGTTTCAAGACGTTATCATCTGCGGACTCTGCACCTATTGTAATCCCAGTGCAACCCGCCTTTTTCATAAGAACTAACAACTTATCACTAACCTTGGCATCTGCCATACAATTCCATTTTATTTTCAAATTTCTTTTGATTAGTTCATTGCATATATCGCTTACATGCTTTTCATTGATAGTGAAATTGTCATCATCAAAATAAAGTTCATCCGGATTGTACTTTTTCCATAGGTATTCCATTTCATCAACAGCATCCTTTGAGTTTCTCATTCTATAGTTTTTTTGGCGATAGTAAACATCTACAGTGCAGAAATCACAGCCCCAGGGGCAACCCCTGCTCGACACCATAACCACGTTAAATCCTTCTAATTTTGGATCATTATACTTGCTCATTGGAAGTTCTTCCCTCTCAGGCCACGGCAGCTCATCGAGATTTTGTATAAGCCCTCTTGGAACAAAATTGTGGCCTTTGGCTGCAACTCCTTTTGGGAAAGATTTAATTTCTTTATTTAGGTATCTTACTAAATCAAGGATGCTGTAATCGCATTCACCAACAATTACAAAATTATAACCTACTTTTAGGCACTCTTTATATGTTGGAGTTGCATGATAACCCGAGGCCGCAACCATCAGCTTTGGATTTATTTTTTTCAGTGCCTTCATGGTTTTAACATCATAATAAAAAGATGTTGCTGTTGTTTCCCATATCAATAAATCTGGATGTATTTCTTTGAACCTTTTTATGAATTGTTGCCTGCTCAATTCCTCTGCCGTAGAATCGATTATATGAGCATTATATCCATGTTTTTTCAAAACTGCGGTTGCATAAGCCAGTCTAACTGGAAAGGGAAAGTATTTCATAGAAAATTTCTTGTTTTTGATATCCCAACGACAGCGAAGAGTATCCCCAGGTGGGTTAGCTAACAATATTTTCATTTCATCACTTATTTAGCCTGTTATTATAAAATCTCTTAAATATTAAAATGTGATTTAAAAAATAATAAAAAGATTTTCGGAGTTGACAAAAATTTAAAATATTTAGCAAAATTCTTATATTTAACTGAATTCCAAGAATCATATATTTTTCGTCTGTAAACGGCTATATCATCTTTTGTAACACTTTCTAATTTTATAGGATATTCATTCAAGCAGTAATGATAGTCTGAAAGATTTTTTATGTTAGATATCTGTTTTTCTAAACAGTATTTTTCTAAATCTGTACCAATCAATGGAGTCATTATGCTCACTTGCATACCATCTGGGTGTATTTCTTTTATGAGTTCAACCGTTTCTTCAAGGTCCTCCTTTGTTTCAGTGGGTGTTCCAATTATAATAAAAGCAAGAGCTAAAATACCAGCTTTATGGGTCAGTCTGAAAGCTTCTTTTATCTGTTCAACAGTTATTCCTTTACGCATAAAATCTAATATTTTCTGAGAGCCTGATTCAACACCATAACAAATAAAAATACAGCCGGAGTCTTTCATCATTTTTAATTTCTTCTCATCAACAACATTCACTCTTGTATTACATTTCCAGTGTATTTTTAGAGGTTTGATTAACCTACAAAAATTTTCAAGCCACTCTTCATTCCATGTAAATGTATCATCTTGAAAATCAATCACGATATTTCTACCATAACTTTTTACTACCTCTTTGACTTCTTCTATTACATTTTCAGGACTTCTAACTCTTACTTTACTTCCAAATAATCTTCTTTGTGTTGGTTGACAAAAAATACAATTAAAAGGGCACCCTCTAGAAGTCATCATTGTCACATAAGGGTCTAACTTAAAATATTTTTCATAACTCATAAGGCTTCTTTTTGGAAATGGTAGTTCATCTAAATTTTCAATGTGTTCTCCTTGAACTATTTTTTCATTTGCTTGACCAGAGACTATTTTTAGAATGGCTTTTTCTCCTTCCCCCACAACTATAAAATCTATATTCTTGTTTTCCAATAGACTCTGAGTTGCAACAGTAGCATGTGCTCCACCAACTATTATTTTAGATTTCGGAGACACCTTTTTAGCGATTTCTATAGCCTTTAAACCATCATCTGCTATGGGCGTTTGTATAGAAACCCCTATGAATTCTGGGTTCATTTCTTTTAGTTTCTGTTCATATTCATTCCAGTCTGTAAAAGTCAAATCAATAACATTAGTTTCTACTCCATTAGCCATAAGATAGGAAGCAATATATTGAACGCCTAAAGGACAAGACTTTCCACCACTTTTCATTGTTTCTGGAGTCCTTGGATAGACAAGAGTAATCATATCTTCACCTTATTTTTCAAGCTTCAAACATACTATTGAATCATCCCTATGCTTTGGATATAGCTTGTCTGCGACAACTTTAGGCACCTTTTTATATTTGTTGGACAATCTCAAAAAATACTCTTCTTTTATGATTTTGAATCTCTTTATGAGCATATTGAGCCTTTTTGAATCGTATAATCTTGCATCTGAAATCCCCTTTTCAATCTTGAATACTGAAGAGTAGGGAATTGTCAGGAGTAGCAGACCTTTCGGCTTTAGGATTCTGCGTATTTCCTGCATAGCGTTCAAATCTCCTTTAATGTCCTTCCTATCGCCATACGAACCCAGACCAATATGTTCGATGGTTGATACACATGTTATGATGTCGAATGAATTGTCAGGTATCGTGGTCTTTTTTGATATGTCCTGCTTGTAAAAATTATTGATAGGACAATTTCTTATGTCGATGCCCCAGGTGTCATATCCATTGTCTAATAGGTAAAAGACAAAAAAACTATCACAACAACCGACATCTAAGATTTTTGTTTTTTCTTTTGGCAAATTGTTTAAAATCCATTGATTCTCAATTACTCTGCTTGTAGACACATAACCTAAATGTTCCATTAACTTATGCCCGGCAACACTTGCTCTGAACCTCCTTGAATTTTCCTTTATTCTGTTCCCTAAACTCATTGCACTATTTATCTTCAGAAATGTCTCCCAAATCATACTCCTCACAGCATAATATCCTTTATTCATTCTTTGTCGCCTTAATCATGAAGTCTGTAGATTGAGATGATATTAACCCTAAAAGGAATAGAAATGGGCATTTATAGATTTTTCTCCAAATAGGTGGCGTCAGAGATTGTTGATCTCCTCTTATAGTTATGTATTTAATAGCTTCTGTAGACTGAAATCTTTCTTCGGTTAATAAATTCATCAGATATTCCTTGCTTATGGTCCTTTCATTTTTGCACGGGACTATTTTCAGTATTCCCTCGTGTGCTTTTTTTATCTCTAAATTTTTATTATTATGATCTATAATTATCAGAATGCCATTCTTTTTTAAGACTCTTCGTATCTCTTTTAGAGCCTTCCTCATCTTGTCTGGAATATGATGGAAAATACCTAAAGCGAAAACTACATCAAAAGAATTATCAGAAAAAGGAATGTTTCTGGTAATATCCCCTACCTTTGCTCTCTTGTAATATTGTTTTGCTTTTTCAATGCTCAAAGGACTTATGTCAACACCATACCATTCCCTGTCCTTTAGATTCCCTGCAATATGTCCTGTTCCGCACCCAACATCAAGAATTTTAACATTTTTTGGCACAACTTTATCCAACATTCTCAAAGTTTCTTTACTGTAGATATATTGGTACCCTGATGGTGATTTTTCAACCATTTCATCATAAATTTTTTGATTATCATCCACTTTCAAACACCTATTTTTATAACAATATTATTTTATTCAACCTTTTTAACGCTGAGACATTAAAGTTTGCTATAACGAACACCTCATTTGGTTTTTTAAAATTTCAATTTTTTTATCCCACTCTTCCAAATGTTTATTTCTCAATATTTTTATTTCGCGGTTTAGTTTTCTTCTATTTTTAATAGTTGATTCAACAGCCTTTTTTATACTTTTCCAATTGTTGTTTGTATAAACAGCTCCCATATTAAAATATTTTCTTAAGACAGGCCAATCTGATATAATCATTGGTTTTCCAACTGAAACGGCTTCGTACGCACCAGATAAAACTGTATAATTTCGTGTCGTTAATACTATCACAGCATCAACTGCTCTCAATAAACCAATGTATTTATTCTCTGGTAAAAACCCTGTGAAAAAAACATTTGCAGGTTTATCTTTTAAAAAATGTTTTTTAGCATGAACGGTATTTCCCGTTATATAAAAATTAACATACGGTAGATTTTTTGCAGTTATTAAAATTTGGTCTACTGGTTCATCAGCAGAAAAAGTATTTACCACTCCGATATTAAAGTTATTTCTCTTCAATTTCAATTTCTTATACTTTGGCAAGGCAGGTACTCTGTCTTGCAATACAAAAAAATTAACATCATTATATGCAATCTTATTGATTAAATCTCGGTTTGTGACTATAACCATGTCTGCTTTATTCATAATAAAGTGGTTCCAATACCACAACCGGTCAAAAACAGTTTTCCAGTCAGAAGTATGTGCATCAATAATTAATTTTTTCTTAAAAATTTTAGCATAAATTAGACAAACTAAAGGACAAAATAATGGAGGATTCTGAGCAAAAATAACATCTGGTGATTGCTTAATTAAAATCATCAAAGTTTTTAGAGATAAATATGCATATTTAATTAGAAAATATTTTTTTTCTCTGAATTTATAATGAATTAAATATAAATTTGCCTTAAGAGATTTTGATAAAGATTCGCTTCTTCTACTTGTCTTTGCCCAAGCAATAAAGATTGTTTTCACTTTTAAAGCCGTCCTTTTTATTTTTAAACCTCATATAAAATCTCTCTTTTCTCCTATTGAATATATCTGATGAACTAATTTTGCGCAATGCATAAAGTATTTTTCATCTTTGTTAGACTATCGCTGATTCATTGACCCAAAGTGATTTGCTGATATATTTTTTCTGCTCAAAATTAACAAATTTAATTTTTAAACTTAGGTTTATATTTTATATAATAGTTAAAACTATGATATGGCTCAAAAAATGACAGTGCTAATATTAATATTTGCAAGTATTTTGTTAGGTGTTATTGGCCAACTTTCAATGAAGAAAGGTATGATTAATGTGGGAGAAATTTCAGTAACAGAACTATTTGGTAAAAAACTATTTTCAGTTGTATTTGAAAAATTTGTCTTCATAGGAATTGCTCTATATCTTATATCTGCCTCATTTTGGCTCGTCATTTTATCTCAAGAAGAATTGAGTTTTGCATACCCCTTGATTGGAATTGGCTATATAGTTACTGCAATATTGGCGAAAATATTTTTTCATGAAACTTTAACGATGTTTAAAATACTTGGGATCATCTTAATTGTTGTTGGAGCATTTTTTGTAGTTGCAAGATGGTAATTTTATCAAATAATTTAGTAAAATATCATTTATTTTTTAAAACAAACAAATAAAAAGAAAGTAGAAAACAGTTTGAAAATATTTTTATCAGGCAAATTGATTTCGATAAATGGAATTCTTGAACATATTCTCTTAATTCTTATTTTTCCAAATCCGGAATATCGTAATAAATTTGCAAGTTCCTCCTCTTTAAAAGTATAGAGATGACCACTTTTCTTCGGTTTAGTAATAAATGAATAAATGAAACTTTGAATGTTATATGTATTTGTTGTAGTTCCGATTAGCACTCCATCATCCTTCAAAATTCTCTTTACCTCTTTTAAAGTAAAAAAAGGATTTTCCAAATGCTCTATTATTTCACCCATTATGACTGTATCAAAAAATTTGTTAGGAAAAGGAATCTTTTCTCTTGATACATCTATATTTTTTACTTTTATTCTCCTATTTTTCAATATCCTGTTTGTTATATTGCAAACATCTATGCCAGTGTAATCAACTTTTCTATCCAGAAATTTAAGAATTATAGCGTCCTTGCAACCGATATCTAATATTTTTTCTCCTTTCGCATATTTAGCTATGTATCTAAATCTTCTGGATGCTATTTTTTTTTCAATCTGATCGTAGGTCTTATTAAAATATATCTTAGATATTTTTTCTAAACTCTTATCTCTTACCATTTTTTTATCTCTCGTTTCTCATTAGTAATTATTTATTTCAAATCAATAATTCATTGAATTTCATAAACGATATTGCCGTCGCATCCACCCTGTTGCAGGCACTGCTGTAAAGATGGGCCATTCTCATAAACATTTTTAAAATGTTCTGGATTATTTTCTAGAAACTGGACAAAATCTAAATCATAGTTTTCTTGAAGATGTTGATTTTGAGAATCAATACTGAATTTTTGGATGAATATGTGAGTTATACCAAGTTGTTTAGCTACTGATAACGTATAGTTCAAGTCATTGCTTAAAGAGATATCAGCAAGATTACCACTACTATCCCGTTGACAACTATAAACTGCCCTATGCGACCATATTGTAAATAATGAACTATCTTTAGGAGTATTTTCTTTTATCCAATTGCAAGCTTCAAAAAATAGTGGAGAGAATTGCTTCACTTGAACCATTGAATTTAACTTATCTCTCAAGCTCAGATAGGCAAAAATAATTACAATAATGAAAACTATCAAAGCCAGATATTTTTGATATTTTTTTATAAAATTATATATGCCATAGAAAAAACTCCCTGCAATCAAAGCAACTATCGGTGTCCACCCGAGCATGTATCTAGATGCATCTTCGGCCCTTGAATTGGCTTGAACTAAAATAAATATTATCGTAGTCAAAGCGATTATGATTAAAATATCAACATCATTTCTTCTTAGAAACAATAATATCAATCCGCATACGAAACCAAAAACAACGAACCAGATGTTTCCATAAGCAAAGTTCAAAAAGTTTGTTATTCCCAGTTGCATCAGAGATACTTCAGTCCCAACTTGTTCTGTTCTCCCAGCAAACTGATATTTCGCTTGAAAGTTATCTATACTGCACTCATTTGCTTTAAAAAGCGACAATGGTAAATTACAAGCTGGGGTTTTATAATAGAAAAAGCTCCTCATAAAGAAAGTGCTTAGTATAATAATTGAAATTAATATCCAAACAGAATATTTTTTAAGTAATGCAACTAATTTCTTCTCTTTAATTAATTGGTAAACAAAAACAAAAACAACAAACACATAAACTGCATAACCAGTAGTCTTGCTTAAGAATGATAAAGCACCAAAGACACTAGATACAATCCAATATTTTTTCTCCCCGCTTTTTAACGCCAGGATAAAAGTTAAAACAAACAACAGAAAATAAAAAGTATATAAAATGTCTGTGTAAAACAAAATAGAATATGTTACAAAAGAAGGGATTGCCACAAATATGATCGATGCAATAAGGGCTACTTTTTCGTTATATAATTTTTTAATAAGTATAAAGAGAGCAGCACCACTTAGAACTGCTATGAATGGTGTCAGAAACTTAATTATAAACTCGTGGAATCCGAAAATAAATAAAAAGCTTGCTTCTAGTAAGTTCCATAGCGGTGGCCTACTGAATCCGAGTTGTTGTAGATTAGTCCCTTCAAACGGCCCCCAAATAGGATATTCTTTATTTTCTGCGATCCATTGAGCCATCCTTGTATGGAACCCTTCATCACCGAATGCAATTGGGGTATTTAATGTTACCTTCAGTTCCAAAAAAAGTGCAACTGATAGGAAAATGAGCAAAACAATTATTTCGGGCCTTTTTATTTCAAATGTTATTTTTTTATCTTCCATCATATCACTTATGAGCTACCAATACAAATCTATTACCAAAAATACCATTTGAATTCACAAATTTATAAACAAATTTGAAGACTTTAAATAAATATTTGTTGTCAAAAAAACTGTAAATACGAAGCGGCTCTTCTCTGGTATATATAAAGAATGTTTTAAGATTGTATTTTTCCAATCCATTTTCTTTCAAAAAATTGATCAAAGTTTTCTTATCAAATCTATAGATAGGATGTCCAGCCTCAGTTTCATTAGAAATACCTAATTTGATAAAAAGTTTTGTAAATATTGAATTGAATGATTCAACAATTACTATACCTTTTTTACTAACCCTGATAAGTTCTTTTATGCCGTCATAAGGATTTGGCAGATGATGAAGGCCGCAATGGATAACTCCATAATCAAAATAATCTGACTTAAATGGAAGGTTTTCAGCATCACCCACAACTAGATTGATGTCTAAATTGAATTTTTTAGCCCTGACTAAAGCGCATTTCAAATAATCTGCAGAAATATCAACACCTGTTATTCTAGCACCCAAGTTATGAAGATATTCTGCATCAGCTCCTCCGCCACAGCACACGTCAATTATTCTTTTCCCTTTAATATTGCCTAAAAAATTTCTACAGATATTCAATGTGTAGTGAAATAAAAAATTTTCTACCGTTCCATAACAATGCGGTCTATTAACAAGGATGCTATTTTCAGAGCAGTCTAATTTTGAAAATCGATCTGTTTCTTCTTTTTTATGTTTTTTCACTTTACCCCTATCCAAACTTTTTACAAATAAATACGGTATGCCATTTTTAATATGAAAACTACTATTGCAAGAAACACAAACCAATTTATCATTTTTATTATCGCGCCTTAATTCTAAAGGGCTCTTTCTGCATACAGGGCAACTTAATTCGTTTAGCAATTTCATCTTCATATTTTAACCGCGAATAAGACCAAGTACTGTTCCTATAGACCAAGCTACAGTCCTTAAAAATGCAAAAAAAGGCAGTGCAAAAACTCTTGAATCTTTCTTCTTTCTAAATACCCTTATTGCAATAGGCAATGAGAGAAGAAATGATGATGATACAATCATAGACAAATTGGAATACTGATCTGTAAATTTTTCATATTTTTTTAGATGCGTTATCCTATACTTAGCATGTAAAATCCTTTTCTTAAACCAATCACTTAATTTTTCTGATGTATGCTCATGATAAACTTCCACTTTGTTTGTATGGTAAATTTTGTAACCTTTTCGCCTAAACCTTGTAGAAAAATCCCAATCCTCCCCTATGGCCTCGTTCTGACTATAATCTATAAATCCGCCGGTTGTATTAAATGGTTTTTTTAATATACCAAAACATGTGGTTGCTGCAACATCTACAAACTTTTCACCCATTTGATTAAATCTGTCTTCATACTCCCAGCCAGTTACGGTTCCCAGCAGGTTACCTTTCCTGGGTGCCAAAGGTTTTCCGGTAACAGCATCAGTTTTCTGCTCTTTAAAGGTTTTTACAAGGTTCTGAATAGAATTTTTCTTTAAAACACAGTCAGAATCTAAAAAAAATAGTATATCACCTTTAGCTACCCTTGCTCCACTATTTCTCTTTTCTCCAGGGCCTTTGCATCGAGGTGCAAATATAGTTTTCACTCCAACTTCCTTTATCTTAATTTTGTCACTAACTGAAATTATCTCAATATTTTTATATTCCTGGTTTTTAATAGATTCAATACAATTCCTAACAGCGGTATTGTAATTCCTAAATGGTATGATTACAGAGACTCTCATGCATTCACTAGCTTTTATACAAACATTTAAATAATTAACTAGTTTTAAGACTTATATGCAAGTTGTAATATTTTGTGGTGGAAAGGCAACAAGGCTCAGGCCATATAGTGATGAATTGCCAAAGGCATTAATCCAAGTTGGAGATAGACCAATATTGTGGCACTTGATGAAAATTTATTCGCAGCATGGACATAATGACTTTATTCTTTGTTTGGGGTATTTGGGCAATAATATAAGAGAATATTTTCAAAATCCTGAAAATAGAGAAGCTGATTGGAATATAACTTTCGTTGATACTGGTGAGGACAGTAATAAAGCAGAAAGACTTCGAATGGTGAAAGACTTTATCAAAGAAGATAACTTTCTCGTAGCTTATGGCGATGACTTGTCTAATGTAAATATTAACGATGTAGTGAAATTTCATTTAGATAACAACAGAATAGTGACATTAACAGCTGTCAATCCGATGTCTCAATTTGGAATAATTGAACTTAATGGAAATGAAGTAACGCAATTTAAGGAAAAGCCAAAACTTAATCATTGGACTAACGGAGGATATTTCGTTTTTAATAAAAAGATTTTTGATTATTTAAGATCCGATTGGGAACTAGAAAAAGAGGTATTTGAAAAATTAGTCAGTGAAAAACAAATTGTTGCATTCAAGCATTCAGGATTTTGGATGACCATGAATACTCTTAAGGATGCAATCGAATTGAACGAATTATGGAAGAGTGGCGAGCTTAGAAGAATTCTTTACCATATGGAGATATAAAAAAGTTAGAATACCATTGAATGGTTTCTTTTAACCCCTCATCAAGCTTGACCTCTGATTTCCAATTTAAAAGTTTTCCGGCCTTTTCACTTGAGAGATATTGAGCATCTATTTCACATTTTGGTTTATTTTTTCCAATAATCTCTGGGTTTAACTTCTTTCCAGATATTTTAATAATTTTGTTTACAAAATCTAAGATTGTGATAGGAGAGTTACTACCAAAATTAAATCCCTCTCCTTTAATTTCATTTCTTTCAAGATTTTCTGCTAATGTGAGATAACCGGAAACGGCGTCCATGATAAAAATAAAATCTCTTACAGGTGTGCCATCACTCCTTATTACAGGATTTTTATTAGAAATAACCGATCGAATAGTATCAGGAACTATTCTTGAAAAGTTCAAATCACCGCCGCCATAAATGTTGCAACATCTTGTCACACCAATGGATAGCCCATATGTTTTGGAATACGTCCTAGATAGTATGTCTGCACATGCTTTTGATGCATCATAGGGATATGATGCAAGTAATGGATGGTCTTCTGTTATCGGTAGCTTTATCGGTTCACCATAACATTTATCCGACGATGCCACAATTAATCTTTTCACAGATTCTATAATCCTAGTCACTTCAAGGATATTCCAGGTTCCTTTTATGTTTGTTTCAAGTGTTGGAATAGGAGATTGGTTTGCAATTCCTACTATAGCCTGTGCTGCTAAATGAAAGCAAGTATCTATGTTGTAATCAACAAAAATCTTTTTTACCCAATCAAAATTAACTATGTCACCTTTTTCAATACCTTTCAATTTTGAATATATTCCTGAATATTTCAAGACCATGTCAGAAGCGTTGTCCTTTAACATGGCTACAACATTGGCCCCTTTTTCAATTAAACTTTTGGATAACCAAGAGCCTACAAAACCACTAGCACCTGTTATTAAAACATTCCTTCCTTCCCAAGTCATAACATTTCACCATATTTGAATTACTTCTAACTTTTAATTTAAATAAAACATATTTTGTCTATTATATTCTTTTTGTCTCTAACACATTTTGATAAATACTAATAATTTTTTTTATAAACTTCTCCCACGCATATTTTTTTGCAATTTCCCTATTTTTTTTACCCATTTTTTCTGCGATTCTTGGATTTTCAATTAAATATTTAATTGCCTTAGTAAGTTGTCTTACATCTCCTGTATCAATTCTTATCCCTTCAAAGTCAAGTGGAACGGTTGAGACAATCGCACAACCGGATGCCATAGCTTCTAGTAGAACAAACCCAAAAGTTTCAGCAATTGAAGGAAGACAAAATATCAATGCCTTTGAATACAAATCAATTAATTTATCTTCTGTGACAAATCCCAAAAAGCTTACATTCTTTGGTGCAATCGATTTCAACTTATTTTCTTCTTCACCCTTTCCAACCAATTTAAACTCAATGTTAGGCAATTCTTCTGCAACTTTTAATAAGCATTCTAATCCTTTTTGTTTTGCCAATCTTCCAACAAATAACACATATTTTTCCTTTGTTTTTACTCTGTATTTTTTAAATTCAATTCCAGGTCTTATCACCTCTGTCAATTCTCTTTTAATGCCAATCGCTATTCCAGCATTTTTTGCAAAATTACTGAGAAAAATAACCTTCTCATAATCATGGCATATTTGAAATTTTTCAATCGTCCTAGATACTGTTCCAAAAATAGGTCCACGCATCCTTAACCAATTATTACCATACATACCATGAATCAAACAAACTATGGGCGTTTTGCTCATCTTTGCAGCTATGTAAGAAGGGTAGCATGCATTATAATTATTGGTCTGAATCAAATCAGCTTTTTTTGCATATTTTAAAATCCATGGAAACGCTAAATTCATCAGATATCTGTTTATAGGTAACCTGACTGTAGGAATATTCTCGTATCGCTTTATTTTCGGGTCTCCAGTTGTCAGTACCTGAACTTCAATCCCTTTATCTATAAGTCTTTTAGCAATCTCATAAACGACTTTCTCCCCACCTCCATGAACATCTGGAGGAAATAATTCATGGGTAATCAATATTTTCATAATACAGTCCTAATTAATGTTTATTGGTTAGCTATTTTAATAAAATAAAATTTCCTTAATATGCTTGATCTGATTTTAATGACTTTGGCTTAGCAAAACCAAGATCGCAGATTTCTGAACAAGGATACTTGCAATTTTTTTTACTTTTCATCGGTTTAAAGCTTCCATCAAACAAATTACCCAAACAAAATTCGTCTTTATCAGCTCTATAATTCTTATGTAAAGGCGATGTTACATAGTAGAAACCAGCATTGCAAATAAAAACATCTCCATTTGGAGCAAAAAAGAAATAATTACTTCCTGCTGAACAAGACTTGAGTCCAGGATTTTTTTCAAAATCCAGTGGGCGCTTTTTCCGAGTTGTTACATAATTTTTTATAATCTTAGCTTCGGTGGGAGTATAGTTATGTGTAGGATCCACATAACTAACAATTTCACAATGAATATTTGATTTCTCGAAAATATTTTTAAAATTCTCTAATTTTGAAATTATAGGTGGGTATGCAACAATATCTGTAAATATTTTAAATCCAGCATCCTGCAGTCTTTGCACTTTAGCTTTAAAAGTAGCAATTTCAGTCATGTATGGATGAAAAGAACCGCACATGATAAAATTAGCTGGGCATGATTTAAGCTTATCTATAAAATCATCTATATTCCATGACAAATTAGTTGTTATATTTAAAAAATGTTTTTTTGATATATAACGTAAAAAATCTGGCATACCAGACCAACGGAATGGTTCCCCTCCAGATACACCAATTACCATGGGAGGAAAATCAGAAAAGGCATTTGTCCATTCTTTACCACTATGTTCATAGCCAGCATATTTTTTACCATAACCAACTTTATTGATTATACAATATGGACAATGATAGTTGCAGACAAAAGAAGGATAAAAAACTGCATATTTTTTAGGATAGAAAACCTTTTTATACAAACTTACAGCTACTTTATTTTTAGAAAAAACATAATAAACCTTTGTTTTGGCTGCATTGAATAGTTTCATTTTTACACCAGACTTTGTCGTTTTTATATAAATTAAACTACAGTCATATTTAAAAATTTAATTATTATAGTTGTTAATTATGGAAAAAGAGTTAGTCGGGGTTATCCCTGCAGCAGGTAAGGGAACAAGAATTGCAGATCTTCCGTTTACAAGAATACTTTCAAAAACAATGCTCCCAATCTTAAATAAACCAATCATCGAGTACATTGTTGACAACATGAAAAGCATTGGAATAAAAACAATTTACATTATTGTCAACACAAATAATAATTTTATACAAGACTACTTTAAAGACGGAAGCGATTTTGGAGTTGAGATAAAATTCATCGAACAGGTTAATCCTGAAGGTATAGCACATGCCATAAGCTTAGTTAAGGATTACATTAAAGGACCATTTGTAGTAATTCTGGGCGATGATTTTACTATCGCAGATTCTTTGAGCAACTTGGTAGAAACTTTCTTGGAAAAGAATTGTTTAGTAATGGAAGGTATCGTTGAAGATAATGATATACAATCCATTAAAAGGACATGCAATGTAATTTTAGACAATGGAAAAATTGTTGATATTATAGAAAAACCTGAAAATGTAAATTCAAATATAAGAGGTTGCGGTATATACGTCTTTGATCCAAAGGTCTTTGATTATATAGAAAAAACGCCGAAAACCCCACCTAAAAATGAAGTAGAAATTACAAATACAATTAGACTCATAGCAAAGGAGGGCTTGGCTTACGGTACTTATATCAATGGAATTAATCTAAACATAAACACCACTTCTGATTTATATTCAGCTTTAAAGCTGGTTTTGGAAAAAAATAAAACCTCTATATAATAAAAACTACCGTGTTTTATTCTGCCACCATTCAATTAAACTTGGAAGCATCTCTGATAGTCTGCCTTTAGGATTATAATTTAACAATTTTTTAGTCCGTGAAATATCTGCCCGCATCTTTTTAATCTCACCAGGGGGATTTTCTAGATAAACTTTTTCCCCACCCAAATGTTTAATAATCAAATCTGCAATTTGGTTAACAGATATTTCTTCTCCACTGCCGACATTAAAAACTCCAGATTTTTGGGAAAAAGCTGCTAAGGCATTTGCTTGAGCAACATCATTAACCCAGACATAATCTCTTGTTTGATTGCCATCTCCATAAACTGTTAAAGGTTTTTTTCCCAATGCCTGAACAATAAAACTTGTTATTACGCCGACGTAAGGGGATGGTGTCTGTCTAGTCCCGTATGTATTAAAATACCTTAAGGCAGTGCACTTTATCCCATATTTTTCTTCAAATGTCTTACAGAGCATTTCACCAGTAATTTTACTTAATCCATACAGAGACTTGGTATTCAGAGGATGGTTTTCATCCACAGGCAAATGTTGGGGTTCACCATAGACGTCCATAGAAGAAGCAAATATTATTTTACTCACATTATTGTCTTTAGCACTTTCAAAGACATTTAAAGTGCCTAAAAAGTTGTTCTCTAGAACCTCTCTTATTTTTTCAAAAGATCCTCTGATACTGACAAAAGCAGCGTCATGAAAAACAACATCAGCATCTTTCATGGCATTTGATAGTTCTTCCTTATTTTTAATATCACCTTTAATAAAGCTGCAACCATCCGGTACAAATTCCCTTTTACCGACAGACAGATTGTCAAAAACCACAACCTCCCCTTTGTTGATAAGCTCCTCTGCAATGTGGGACCCTATAAATCCTGCGCCACCAGTTATTAAAAACTTCATAAAAATATCTTTAGCTTAATGTATTTAATATCCATTGAGCAGCTTAACTATATAATTTTAAAGGGAGTAAATTAAAGAAATGATGGACATGACAGACATTAGAGAAATTAAAAACAAGACAAGCATTTCTTTGGTAGTCAAGGACAGACTAATGATACCTTTGAGAGCTCTTAGACTATGTTGGGTAAACAGAAAGACCCTTGCTTATGTCAGGCGCAAATATGGATTGAAAAGGTGGATCAACATTGTCCTTACTTATTGGATTATCACAGGAGAGAACAGCGGGGTGGGTGTTTTAGATCCGCTGTATAAATTTTTCCCTCCTCTGACGCCATATCCTCTGGAAATAGAGGTCGAATTTACTACGATATGCAATATAAACTGTCTGCAGTGCGAATATAGGCACTGGGACCCGAAGCTAAAACTTCCAGACGGAAGATCGTATAAGGGACAAAATCTTACCTTTGAACAATTTAAGCATATGGTAGACCAGTTTCCGCATTTGATATGGATCAATCCAACAGGAGAAGGATCGCCATTCCTCAACCCAGAGTTTTTAAAAATGCTTGAATATCTGAAGAAAAGGAATGTCTATGTAAACTTTTCAGCCGAGGCATTTAATTGGAATCATGAAATAGCAAAAAAACTAGTAGAAATAGGCGTAGATAAATTATGGTTTAGTATTGATGGAGCAACCAAGGAAACCTATCAAAAAATAAGGGTAGGCAGTAACTGGGAAACGATTTGGAAAAACATAAGGGATTTGATAGAAGAAAAAAGAAAAGCCAAGTCATACTTGCCACAAGTCTGCTTTCACTTTACACCAATGGTTCTTAACAGGCATGAAATAATTCCTTTTATTGACTTGGTTGCTGATTTGAAGGAAGAGTACGGAATCTGGGTTGGAGAATACGTAACTATAGACTTTCAACAGGTCATAATAAATCATCCGAAGGCTGTTGAACTAAAATACGAGCCAACAGACGAAGAAATAGAGAAAGTCTATGAGCATGCAAAGAAAAGAGGAGTGAAAATATTTTATCAACGTCCTAGTTATGAAGAGGAAACAAAACCACCTGGAGATCTTTGTGTAGTTTGGAAAGAACCATTTTTCTTGATAAACGGTGATGTAGTTCCATGCTGTGCTTGTGTTCAAAGAAATAACAGACCTTGGTTACATGAATTTACATTCGGAAACTTATTTGAAAAACCCTTCAGGGAAATATGGAATTCAGACAGATACAGAAAGTTCAGAAAGATGGTTGTTAATCCAAAAGCTCCTGTTCCAATGTTATGTCAGGGTTGTGCCGTGTTCAATTTTAAAGATAGAAGAGAAAAATATGGAATAAGCAAAGAGATATGATAACATTTTTTATTTATTGCTAATGGTCGATAAGAATGAAAGTTTGCCATATTGTCGATAGACTTCCGATACTCCACAAGGAAATTGGGGGTGCTGAATGGGCTGCATACAGGATGATAAAGGCTCAGAACAAACTGTTAGATGTTTTTGTCATATCATCAAATAGAACAAAAGAGGTAGAAAAAACTGATATCAAATTTTATGAAGTGCCGATTAATTCTAAAAGTTTTTCCACAAAAATAAGGATGGGCCTATTACCATTCAATAAAAAAATTTATCATATTGTTAAGCAAATTCTGAAGAAGGAAAAACCAGACATACTCCATTTGCATGAATTCAAGTATTTTGGTTTTTCTGCTTTGAAGGCTGCAAAAGACATTGGAATCAAGGTTGTTTTCTCAGTTTATGATTACTGGCTTTTCTGCCCGCTTTCAAAACTTTATATTCAAAAAGAGAGAAAGATTTGTGAAACGTTCCACGGCATCGGTTGCGTAAGATGTTTTAGTATTCCAGGTGCTGCTTTCTATTTAAGAAAAAAAATATTTGAAAAATATGCAAAACTGATCGATTGGTTCATCGTTATTTCAGAAGATTCTAAAGATATTCTGCTTCATAATAAAATACCATCAAGAAAGATTACAGTCTCCTCACTTGTTTTAGATTTCTCCAAATTTTCAAAATTGAAAAAGGAGAAGAAAACTATTTTATACGCTGGATGGCTTGTTCCACACAAGGGCCTTGATATTCTTATAAGAGGTCTCGAAGGGACAGATTACAAGCTTATCGCAGTTGGTGATATGACTGTCGACCCAAGCTATTCTGAGGAATGCAGAAATCTTGCAAAAGATTTAAAGGTCAATGTAGATTTCATTGGAAGGACGTCCAATGAACAAGTTATCAATTACATGAGAAGATGCGAATTTCTAGCTGTACCAGAACAATGGCGTATTCCACTATCTACAGTTATGCTTGAAGGAATGTCTATAGGAAGCAAAGTCATTGGGAGTAGTATGAGCAGCACAAGGGAATATCTGCCAAAGCAGAACATTTTCAACACCTACAAGGACATAAAAGGTTGTCTTAAAAAGGCAAAATTTCTCAAAACAACTTTTGATGACAAAAAAATTGTCTACCAGACAATAAGAATTTATAACTCGTTACTAAAATATACATAACATAATTTTGAGATAATGATATGTCAAGATTAAAAAAGTCATTAATCATCGGTGGTATCTTATTTTCTCTAGCCATAATAATTTATTTGTCTGTTTATACTAGGATGAGTACAATTAACTCACCAACAGTTCTTGATTATGATCCTTTCTGGTTCTTTAGGCATGCAAAAGAGATAGTGGAAAATGGTTATAAAGTTCCTAAATGGGATATACTGAGTTATTACCCTCCTGGAAGACCATACGAATCCTTCCAAGGTTGGCCGTATACAATAGCTATAATGTATAAAATTCTGAGCTCTATTATCCCAACGATTACCCTTACTAAAGTTGCTATTATTTCTCCTTTAATCCTAGCTGCTCTGACACCTATACCAGCATTTTTCTTAGGTAGGCACCTATCAAATAACATAGGTGGATTAGCGGTAGCCCTATTCTCGGTTTTGACACCAGCTATTCTTGGTGTTTCTATGGCTGGATACTGTGATAGTGATATACCAGTTTTATTCTATACATTTCTTTCGATTCTTACAATCTTTCTTGCAATAAACCAATTTAAAAACGGCTGGTTAAGATTTATCCCTTTTGCAATTATTGCAATATTTGTAAGCTTACTCTTTGTTTATAATTGGGGTGCGGGCTGGCTCCCTCAAATATTCTTCTTGGTCCTTATACCAGTATATTTCATTTTCAAACTTTTTGAAACCAAATTTCAGCATAAAAAATTTGATCTTGGCATAATTTCACAAGAGACCAAACCAAATTTTGCACCTTTGTTGATAATTATTTTAGTTTCAAATGTGATAGGATATTCTCTAGGATGGGGAAGTGTTGTACATTCTTTCCTTGGGGGTTTAGGATTTACAGGATTCAGTAAAATCGCTGGAGTGGTCGGTATTTTTTCTATAGGGATTTACTTTATCACATTAGCTTCTGTAGGTTTCATAGCAGGCTTGTTGTTTTTCAAAAAACGTGGCGCAATAATAGGGGCTGTAATATTATTATTAATTGCGATATTAGTCATAACCTTTGGAGGCGTTCCACAGGCATTACTTGTCAACATTTCTGTAGCAGAATTGCAAAAAATAAACATTTTTACAAAAGACGGGTTTAATGCAGTAGCTGATAGGGTAGGATTATTGCCAACACTTTTAACAATAATTGGTTTGCCTGTCTTAATCCTTTATAAATTTTTCAAAAAAGAAAAACTCGCTTATACTGATATTTATCTATTCCTTTGGATGCTTGTAACCTTCATACTAATATTGAGTGGTATAAGGTTTTCCATACTTTTCTCTACAGCTACTGCTGCCTCGGCTGGCTATGTTATAGGCAATTCTAAAAAATATCCATCGTTATCTTTAGCAATATTGAGTATTTGTTTATTGATATTCCTATTTTTACAAACGTCAATAGCAATTTTAGAAAAGGTAATGTTATTCTCTATAGTATCTTTTTCAATATTTCTTATTTTAAAAAGAAAAGATGAAAATTTCAAAACAATTTCAATAGTATTAATCTTTGGTTTGATTTCAATCTTCACAATAATTTTTATCTCGAATGCACTTCAGACTGGCTCTAGTGCATCTGGGATGACGTTAAGTCAAAACTGGTATGATATGCTAGACTGGTTAAAAGAAAATGCTAACAAGGATTCATTGGTTGCAACATGGTGGGACCCAGGTCACATTATTGCTGGTTATACTGGATTGAAGGTTATGGCTGATGGTGCACATTGCGTACCTGGGGTTTGCATACCATATAATCACAATATAAGAATTCAAGACACGGGAAGAGTATTTTCTACTAGTAATGAAACAGAGTCAGTTCAGATTCTTAGTAAATATAAAGAATTAACACCAGAACAATGTCAAGAAGCTAGAGACAAGTTCGGAAGCATTATGCCAGAAGATGCATGCGATCCAGTAAATGATATTTATGTTATTGCAAGCAGTGACTTGATAGGGAAATACTATTGGATGAGTTTTTTCGGGTCTTGGAATGAAACAGCCAAAACAGGAGATGGAAAAAACTTTATCCAGCTTCAGTACTCTGGAATGGATAGCTATGGGCTACCAACTTATGGCAGCGTAATTACTTTGATACAGAAAGACAATCAGCTTCTTGGTGTTCTCAACATCCCGCAGCAAGGAATTAGGAACGCAATTATAAAAGACATTGATTACTTCTATCAAGGAAAAGAAATCAGGTATCAGGTGAATGCAACTAATCAGACAAATACAATTGATGGTTTGCTGTGGATTGATCCAAGTTTTCAAGTAGTAATTTTCATGGACCCTTCTGTACGCGATTCAATATTTACTAATATGTTTTTCTATAATGGCAACGGTGTTCAGGAATTCAATATATCAAAACTGAAGAATTTTGAATTGATGTACACCAATTCTGAAATTCGTATTTTCAAGGTAGTCTAGATAAATACTAATCTTAAATACAAACAAGATTTATTATCTATTAGGTGGTTTTATTATCTTACCAAAATTACCATTTGAGAGGATTTTGAAAAAAGCCGGAGCAAAGAGAGTTTCTGGAGACGCCTTAGACGAGATGGCAAATGTCTTGGAGGAAAGGCTGATAGAAATAGCAAAGGAAGCAGCTTTACTGGCAAAGCACGCTGGTAGAAAAACTATACTAGAAGAGGATATAAAAGCTGTGAGGAAAAAGATTTAATTGTTAATACTTAAAATAAGAATACTGATTTGATGCTTGAAGATATTTTAACTGAAATAGAAAAGCAAACTAATGTTTCAAAAAAAGAGCTTCTAGAAAAAATTGACAAAAGATACCAGGAACTGGAAGGACTAATAACAAAGGACGGTGCCGCTTACCTTGTTGCTAGAGATCTTGGTATAGATTTACCAAATACAACAAGAAAACTACAAATGAAAAATATAGTAGCTGGCATGAGAAATGTAAATGTTTTAGGTAGGATATTTAGAATTTCTTCTGTTAATGAATTTGTAAGGCAGGATGGTAGCAAGGGAAGGGTTGTAAACATAGTTTTAAGTGATGGTACAACTTATGTGAGGGTACCTTTATGGGATAATCAAGTAAGTTTGGTAGAAGAAGAAACAATAAAATTGGGTGATGTGATACAGATAACAAGTGGTTTGGCAAAAGAAAATGTCTTTGGTGATGTTGAGATTTCCTTGGGTAAATTTGGCACTGTAAACCAAATTGAAGATAGCATGGAATTCCCTTCGCTTGAAGATTTGGCAAAACGGTTTCTAGTATTTTCTTCTGAAAAAAGTTTTATTAAAGACATCATGCCAGGAAATTTTGAAATTAAAGCAGATGTAGTTCATGTTTTTAAAGGAAACTTTCTTTTTAATATTTGCCCAGTATGTTCAAACAGTCTAGATGGCGACAACTGCTCAGAACACGGAACAGTAGATCCAAATCAAGCTTTAGTAGTTTCTTGTATAGTTGATGATGGCACAGGTGATTTAAGAATCGTATTCTTCAGAGAATTGGCTGAAAAAGTTTGTGGAGTATCTTCTAAAGAATTGTCATCATTAACAGTTGATGAAAGGTATAATCTAATAAGAGAGAAGCTGCTAGGCAGGGTGCTTGTTATTTCAGGAAAGGTGAAGAAAAACAAGCTTTTTGATAGACTCGAGATGATGGCCAATGATTTTAAAGATTTAAATGTTTTAGAAGAGAGTAAGAAATTAGTAGAAGAGATAGAATTAGCCATAGGTGAGTAGATGCCAAAAAAACAAATAACAATTGAGGATATTCCTGGTGTTGGGGAAAAAATTGCTGAAAAATTAAAAGAAATAGGATATACAGATCCGATGGTTATAGCAGTTACCTCTCCTTCTGAATTGGCTACAATAGCAGAAATTGGAGAGGGCCAGGCAGCAAAAATTGTTAATGCTGCTCGTGGGATGCTGGACATTGGTTTTGAAACTGCTGATAAAATTTTGGAAAGAAAGGTTAGCGCTCTAAAAATAACAACTGGCTCTAAGAATTTGGATAATTTACTTGGTGGTGGGATAGAAACACAGGCGATTACAGAGACTTATGCAGCATTTGGTGGAGGTAAGTCGCAATTGGCTTTTCAACTTTCTGTTAATGTCCAACTACCTACAGATGCTGGGGGTTTGGGAAGAAACTGTTTATTTATTGATACTGAGAATACTTTTTCCCCCCAGAGGATTGTGCAGATGACAAGGGGACTTAAATTAGAACCAGAAAAAATTTTAAGAAATATTTATGTCAGTAGAGCATTTAATAGCGAACATCAAATGCTTTTGATTGAAAAAGCACCTGAGATGGTGGAGGAAAAAAACATAGGTCTAATCGTTGTTGATTCTCTTACTTCACATTTTAGAGCAGATTATGTTGGAAGAGGCGAGCTAGCAGGAAGGCAACAGAAACTTAACAGACATCTGCATCAGCTACAAAAATTAGCAGATGCTTATAATATTGCTATCTATGTTACAAATCAGGTGATGTCTAGACCAGATATTTTATTTGGTGATCCTACTGCTCCAGTCGGTGGCCACATCCTTGGACATATGTCAACTTACAGAATATACCTAAGAAGAGGAAAGGAAGGAACAAGGATAGCAAGAATGGTTGATGCGCCAAATCTGCCAGAGGCAGAAGCAGTATTCATGGTAACACCTGAAGGAATTAAAGATCCTCCTCAGAAATAGTTAATATGAATAGTTCTTAATTAAACAGGAAGATTACTTCAAGGAAATTTATTATTATTAACAACTGATTTTATTTATGAAAATTATTTATCGTGGTGCAGAAAGCCAAGTCTATTTGGATAAATTTGATGATCAGGAAGTTTTAGTAAAAGATAGAATCAAAAAGAATTACCGGCTAGAGCAAATAGATGAAAAATTAAGGAAATTCAGAACAAGAAAAGAAGTCAAACTCCTGACAGATTCGAGAAAGTTCGGTTTGTCAACACCTAAGATTTTGCATGTTGATGAAGCAAACCACAAAATTATCATGGAATTTATTGATGGTAAAAGGATAAAGGAATTGTTGAACGAATCTGATAGTAAAATAGTGGAAGAAGTGTGTTTCGATATAGGGAGACAAATTGGCAAGATGCATGCAAATG
>Ga0315274_10003270_pt1 | contig 24142 bp, 18 predicted proteins | sample YL17G02_20_MG_FD_203700 | JGI IMG/M metagenome (GOLD analysis project Ga0315274, IMG submission 203700) | Sediment microbial communities from Yellowstone Lake, YNP, Wyoming, USA - YL17G02_20 | ecosystem: Environmental > Aquatic > Freshwater > Lake > Sediment | place: USA: Wyoming | collected...
GCAGGTAAAAGAAATTTATGGATATGGACCTGAGGAAATATATAAGGGCGGTGATGATGTTTGGTTCGGTAGGATTCATCCAGATGACGTAGAAAAAGTGAAGGGGACTTTTATCTCACTTTTTGAAAAAGGAGAGTTGTTTGAAGTTGAATACAGGATCCAGAGAAAAGATGGAGACTGGATTTGGCTGTACGATAGGGCAACGAAGATTTATAGAAAAAACGGCATAAAATACGCGGACGGTATTTTTAGAGACATCACCGAGCACAAGCGGGCAGAGGAGGAGCGGGAAAAACTGATTTTCGAGCTCAAGGAGGCCCTTTCCAAAGTCAAACAGTTGAGTGGGATGTTACCTATCTGTGCTTCGTGTAAGAAGATAAGGGATGACCAAGGTTATTGGAATCAGATCGAGGTCTATATCGGGGATCATTCCGAAGCGGAATTCAGCCACAGCCTCTGCCCGGAATGCATGAAAAAGCTTTATCCTGATTTCTAAGGGGACACTTCTCAAAAGGAAATATGGGAAGTGTCCCTAAAAAACAATTTCATCTCAATAACTTGTCTATTATCCATCCACAATTGATGTTGATTTGTTGTGGAAATTTGTTCTCCCGGTCTTGAGGGATGCTATTTCCACCATTTTGCCTAAAAAGTAGGCACATGTAAGTTATTTAAAAGATTGGTAGAACAAAAATTTTTCTTATATTTTACAATCCATGCCGAAGCTTACTTTTAAAATCTCTAATGCCTCTTCTCGGGTTTTAATCTCGCCCTCAACCTGCTTCTCACGGATGAAGTTCAGGATTTGACCCACCTTCGGTCCAGAAGAATAACCCAAGGCCATCACATCGTGGCCAGTGATTAAAGGAGGCGGATGGACAATCTCTTTTTCTTTGAATAAATTGAGGATTCGAAGGCAGTGGTTTTCCACTACTTCATCGATCTGAAGGAATAAGATCCCGCGGCTGGATTCCTTATCGGCGAGGGTGAGAATGACGAGCAGAGGAGTCTCTTCTGCCATCTGATTGACTAATCGTTTGAGTGCCGTCTCTTTCGTCTCTCGTGAAAGATTGAGGATCCTCATATGGTGCTGAATCAGACGGAGGATTTTATTCTTCATCGAGTTGGAAAACCGTAGTCTTTCCATAATTTCCTCTGCCCTCTTACATGAAAAGGCTTCATGATGATAGAAGTGGACCCTTCCTTTCTCATTTTTTGAATAGGTGTCCTGCTTTCCGATATCGTGGGAGAGGACAGCATAATATAAAGAGAGCCAGTCCTCCTGGGAAAGAGATATCTCCCTTCCTCCTTGAGCGATCCATTTAGAGGCCCACGATATTTTTTCAATCGTAAGAAAGGTGTGGGATAGGACATCGAGGTGGTGGTGTTCATTTTGACCAAGATTTTCCAAATCCTTTAACTCCGGCATGAGAATGAAGAACAAACCCAATTCATAAAGGGACCTCATCCCCACTTCCGGTCGAGGGGAGAGAAGGATCTGATCCAGTTCCATCTTGATCCGCTCTCCGGGTAGTTTCCCAATCTTTTCTTTTTTTAAAGAGATCTCTTCTTTCAATCCCATATCGATGACGAAGCCATCAAGGGAGCAGAGGTAGCGGATAGCCCGAAGCATCCTCAAAGGGTCCTGATCGATGGAATAGTTTGAGACAGCTCGGATCACCCTATTTCTAATATCCTCCAGGGATCTTTCAACCATATGAAATGTTTTATCCCGGAGGGAGAAGGCAGTGGCATTGATGGTGAAGTCTCTCCTTCGAAGATCCTCTTCGATTGTTTTTCCTTGGAAAAGAGTGAGGTCAATGGATATATCTTTTTTGACAATTCTATAAGTGATGGTGTTGATCTCCTCTTTTCCGATTTTGAAGAAATGGAGATGGAGGGCCTCCTCAATGATTGGAATGAATGAAGAGTCTTCTTTGGGTAGAGCGAAGTCATAATCCTTGCGGTGCATTCCGAGAATGAGATCCCGAATATAACCTCCCACCAGAAAAAGGGAGACCTTCTTCTCCTTCGCCAGGCTCGATAGATGAGAGAGAATCGGATCTTCATGGATCTTTTTTCCTATTTCCTTTGTGTCCATCTTATCTAAACAAGGGTTTTTATTCCCCCCAACCCCCCTTTAGTAACCCCCCTCTATTCCCCCCTTATTAACGCCCCCTTCCATCTTCCCCCTCTTAAGATAAGAGGGGGAATGGGGAGTTATGATAGGGGATGAAGGGGGGTTACTCTCAGCGCCAGTTTGGACAAAACGCTCTCTATATCAAGCAACACTTCATTGTTCCAAAAACGCATCACATCAATTCCCTGCGCTTTCAGATACTCTGAACGAGCTGTATCATATTCTCTCTTATCGCTGTGGTTGTGCTGTCCGCCGTCCAACTCTACTGCAAGCCTTACCGTTGGACAATAAAAGTCCAAAATATATGAGCCTATGCTGTACTGGCGGAAGAATTTCATCCCGAAGAACTGTTTATCACGTACCTTCGCCCAGAAGGCCCTTTCCGCATCGCTCTGATTACGTCTCAACTCCCGTCGCCGTTGTTTTAATGTCGGATCATTTCGTAAGAATCTCATAACTCCCCCTCACCCCCTCTATAATAACCCCACCCAACCTCCCCTTACATTAAGGGGAGGTACGGAGGGGTTAAGAGGGGGATGCTACCCACACGAAAGCCGGAAGAACTTCAATTTGATACGTTCGACGGCGCCAAACCCCGATTTTTAAATCGGGGTAAAAAAACGCCGCTCAGTATCAACCCTGAGCATACCCCGGGCTTCAGACCGGGGAGTCGAATGGGTTGATAAAGTTCTTTTTTTATGGTAGCTTACCTGCTAAAGCATAGTCAATCAAATCGAATCTTGTCAATTGTAAATGGAGGGGTAATGGTTAAGACGATACGGGAGGAGTTAGAGGAGCGGGAGAAGTTGATCCTCTCTCCTTTTGCGACGTTGAGTTCAAAGACAAAAGGGCGCCAATTCTTTGAAGAGGAATGCCCGCTCAGGCCGGCCTTTCAACATGATCGAGATCGAATCATCCATTCCAAGTCTTTTAGAAGATTGAAGCATAAAACTCAGGTCTTTCTTGTTCCAGCAGGCGACCATTACCGGACACGATTGACTCATACCCTCGAAGTTTCTCAGATTGCGCGAACCATCTCCAAAGCATTGCGCCTCAATGAGGATCTGACAGAGGCCATCTCATTAGGCCACGATCTGGGTCACACTCCATTTGGACATGCGGGTGAGGACACCCTCAATGAGATCGTCCCGGGCGGATTTAACCATGCGGATCAGAGCTTGAGGGTGGTCGACCTTTTAGAGAGGGATGGAAAAGGGTTGAATCTTACCTTCGAGGTGAGGGACGGCATTTTAAAGCACACCAAAGGGAAGGGAGAGATCCTCTGCGAGGATCCATCTGAAATGGCTTCAACCCTTGAAGGTCAGGTCGTTCGGATTGCCGATATCATTGCCTATGTCAACCACGATATCGATGATGCAATTCGGGGAGGAATCATCTCCCCAAAAGACATTCCCAGTAATTGTCTAAGATGTTTGGGTGATACCCATTCTAAACGGATCAATACAATGGTCAGTAGCATCATCTCAGAGACCCTTCGGTTGGATGGCGGAAAGCTCTCGATTAGAGAAGATGTCCTCTCAGCAATTTGGGATCTCAGAGAATTCTTATGGGATCGGGTCTACGAGAATGAGACTGTCCATGCCGATTTTCACAAGGCAGCCAAGATTTTGAGGGAACTTTATCAATATCTTATGGACCACCCAGATTATTTTTTAACATTGATCGAAAAAGAATCCCTCTATGATTCCCTGGAACGATGTGTCTATGACTTTTTGGCTGGCATGACAGACCGTTATGCCTTCAACCTTTATGGAAAACTTTTCCTTCCTCTTCCCTGGACGATCCTATGAAGTCAACCCTTCGGCTCCCCGATATAAATGCTGGGGGCTTGCCTTCGGCCCGAGCTCAGGCCGAGGGCTCAGGGTTGATCCTGAGCGGCGATTTATATGTCGTCCAGAAGGGCGAAGCTTTGCGCCGTCGAATGGATCAAGAGGTCGTAAGATCAAGTCGAACAACTGTTGGTTAAAGGTCAAACTCCGGCCTTTAGGCCGAGAAAAAGCCGAAGGGTTGACATTCTAAATCCCTTGTGATAAGAATTCTTAACTAAATTGATAAGGCCATTACCATTTTCTTCCAACCCTTAAAAGGAGAACCGGAAATGGCAAAAGAAATTCTAATCGCCGATTCAGATAAGGCCGATCAGCAAGAGTTTAAAAAAATTTTTGAAGCCACGGATTATAATCTCGTCTTTTCTGAAAGTGGAGAACAAGCCCTTCTTCGTATAAAACTTTTCAAACCAGATTTAATCATTGCTGGAGCGTCTCTCAAAGAGAAGAGCGGTTTGGAAGTTTACAAGGCTGTCAAGGCTGACCCAGAATCGAAGCATATTCCGGTCATCCTCCTTTCAAATGTTTTTAAGGAGATCTCGGAGGAGGACCGTAAACGTGTCCGAGCAGATGGAATCATCACCACACCTTTCCATGAGGATGAGATCCTCAATTTGGTGGACCGTCTGATGGGAGAAGAAGAGATAAGAGGGAAAAAGGGAAACATCATTGGAAGAGAGATGGAATGGAAATCGATTGCTGATATCGGGAAGATGAATCCTGGGAAGAAAGAGGAGTTTTTGTTGGACGAAGTGGGAGAGGTGGAAGATGAGGAGATCATCGACTTGGTGGATGTGGTGGAGGAACCAGAACGGAAGATGAGTATACAGGACTTCGTCGGTCCGGGAAAAGAAACATCCTTCACAGAAATCACCACTTTGGAATCCTGGGAGAAACTGATGGAGGAAGAAAAACCCGCTGATAGGAGATTCAAATTTGGTCCTAATGAAAAAGAGAGGGAGGCAAAAGGTTTGTCTCTCCAATTGGGTGAGGAGGTTAATTTAAGAAAGGAAGGTTCAGAACAGGAACTTTTTGATAAGATCGAATTGGAAGAGATACTCCAAAAAGTAGAGCAACTGGGACCCTCTATAGAGAAAGAGTTGCCTCCAGAAGAAAGAAAGAGGGTTCAGGAAGAAAGGGAAGAAAGAAGGAGGGTTCAAGAAGCAGTAGTACCAGCGATTGAAGAGCCTCCTGAAAAATATGTAGGCCTCGCGGAGTTCGAAGCTGCCCTCAAGAAGGGATTGGGGACAGAATCAGTGGAGAAAGAAGCTCCACTTTTTTACGCCGAGAAACCAAAAAAGGAAGCTCCCGAAGAGATCGCTCCTACCGAGGTATCTTTAGAGGAAGAGCTAAAGGAAGTGCTAGTGGAAGTGCAAGAGGAAGAACTTCCAAAATTTCTCTTGGAGGAACTTGAAGAGAAGGAGGTTAGGGGCGTTGAGGAGCTTAAAGAGGAAAGGATGGAGATCGTTGAGGGGATAGAGGTTATCGAGGTCCAGGAGGAGGAGATTCAGGTCCTTGGGGAGCCTGAGGAAGAGAGGATTGAAATATTTGAGGAGATAGAGGCTCCAGAGGTTTTAAGGGAGGAGGTCAGGGTCTTTGAGAAACCTAAAGAAGAAAGGGTGGAGCTGTTTGAGGAAGTAACGGCTCCAGAGGTAACAACTCCGGAGGTCACGGCTCCCATCGTCCAGAGGAAAGAGATTATTCCACCCTTGAGGGCAGTCGAACGGCAGGTGGAAGAGGTCATTTCGAAAGGGACTCGGGAGATGATGGAGGGGTTTATCACAAAACTCGTTCCGGAGATGACCCAGAGTATTATCAATCTTACCATTGAGCGGATTGAGCGGATGGTGAAAGAGATCGTTCCAGAATTGGCAGAGAAGATGATTCAGGAGGAGATCAAAAGGCTTCAAAAGGGAGAAAAGGATTAGGAGTTTGCTGAAAAAGTATAGAAATCTCAGAGAGCGAAAAGTAATTTTTCAGAGCTCTCAATAGGGAGGGAGAAGGGTGCATCAATGGCCTCAAGGGTCTTGGACAAATCTTATAACCCCCATCAGGTGGAGGAGAAATGGTATCGTTATTGGATGGAGCACGGCTATTTCAGAGCCAATAAAGATTCGGAACAGGAAGCTTACTCCATCGTCATCCCGCCTCCAAATGTCACTGGTTCACTTCATATCGGACACGCACTGAACAACACTCTACAAGATATCCTCATACGATTTAAAAGGATGCAGGGCTGTAATGTTCTCTGGATGCCAGGGACTGACCATGCTGGGATTGCCACTCAGAATGTGGTAGAGAAACAGCTCTTGGCAGAAGGCCTCGACCGACATGCCTTGGGGAGAGAGAAGTTCATCGAACGGGTCTGGAAATGGAAAGGACAATCCGGTGGTACGATTATCAACCAATTGAAGAAGCTGGGGGCCTCTTGTGACTGGAGCCGTGAAAGGTTCACAATGGATGAAGGCCTCTCTGAAGCCGTCAAAGAAGTCTTCATCCGCCTCTATCAAGAAGGGTTGATTTACCGCAGCCATTACATTATCAATTGGTGCCCCCGATGTCAGACCGCCCTGTCCGATTTGGAAGTAGAACATCAGGAGATCTTAGGAAAGCTCTATCATCTTAAGTATCCCTTTAAGGAAAGCGATCGTTTCGTCGTTGTAGCAACCACCCGGCCGGAGACCATGCTGGGTGATACGGCCGTGGCGGTCAACCCAGAAGACAAACGCTATCAGGCAGTCATTGGGAAGAGGATTATCCTTCCAGTCGTCAGCCGAGAGATTCCTGTCATCGCAGACCCATATGTGGATATCGAGTTCGGGACGGGGGCCCTCAAGATCACCCCTGCCCACGATTTAAATGATTTTGAAATTGGATTGAATCACGGTCTTCCGCAGATCAAAGTGATCAATGAAGAGGGCCGAATGAATGAAAATGCAGGCCCCTATCGAGGGATGGACCGTTTTGAATGTCGCAAGCGGATCGTCGAAGATTTTGTGAGAGATGGCGTGCTGATTAAGACAGAGGACTACCACCACATGGTAGGCCACTGCTATCGTTGTAAGACGATGGTCGAACCGAACCTCTCTCTCCAATGGTTTGTCAAAACCAAACCTTTGGCCCAGGAAGCCATAGAGGTGGTGCGGAATGGCCGCACCCGAATCATCCCTGAGGTCTGGGAGAAGACCTATTTCGAGTGGATGGAGAATATCCGGGATTGGTGTATCTCTCGACAGATCTGGTGGGGCCATCGCATTCCCGCCTGGTATTGTGATTCGTGCAGGGAGGTAATTGTGGCGAAAGAAACACCGACCTCCTGTCCAAAATGTGGTTCAAATCGCTTGAGACCCGAGACCGATGTCTTGGACACCTGGTTCAGTTCCGCTCTCTGGCCATTCTCTACGATGGGATGGCCAAAAGAGACTATGGAGTTGAAGCGCTTCTATCCCACCTCTGTCCTTGTGACAGGCTTCGATATCCTGTTCTTCTGGGTGGCCAGGATGATAATGATGGGGTTGAAGTTTATGGGCGATGTTCCCTTCAGGGATGTCTATATCCATGGTCTCGTGAGGGATGAGAGAGGTGAAAAGTATTCGAAGACCCGTGGGAATGTTGTGGATCCCCTTGAACTGATCGATCGCTTTGGTGCAGACGCCCTCCGTTTCACTCTGGCTGCGCTGACCATGCCCGGAAGCGATTTAAAACTCTCAGAGGCGAGGACAGAAGGTTACCGCCACTTTGCCAATAAGATCTGGAATGCCTCCCGGTTCGCCCTGATGAATTTAGATGATTTTAAAATCAGTGGAATGCATATCATTTCCAATCTTAGTGATTACAGCCTACCCGATCGATGGATCCGGGGAAGGTTGAATCAGGTGATCCGTGAAGTTCAGAAGGCATTGGAAAATTATAAATTCAATGAAGCCACACATACCCTCTACCAATTCATCTGGCATGAATTCTGCGACTGGTATCTTGAATTGATCAAACCTTACCTCTATCAGGACAAGGATCCATACAGGAGGCCCCTTGCTCAAGAAACTCTTTTAAAAGTCCTGGATGACACATTGAGATTGCTCCATCCTTTCATGCCATTTATCACCGAGGAGATTTGGCAACAACTTCCTTTGAAAAAAGAGAATGGATCCATCATGAAGGCCAGTTTTCCAAGGACCGATGAACGATTTGACGATGAACAGGTTGCAGATGAGATGGGTCTGGTGATCGAAATCATCACGGCCCTTCGCAACATCCGGGGAGAGATGAATGTCCCTCCAGGAGAACAGATTACAGTCCTTCTTCGTATAAAGGATTTGGGAATCGAAAAGAGGCTCCAAAGAAACCGATCCTTCATCCAAAATTTAGCTAAGGCGAATGAAATCAGGATGGGAGAAAAAATTGAAAAGACGGCCTACAATGCGTTTGCTGTCGTTCGTGATGTAGAAATCTTTGTCCCTATGGATCGATCCCGAATGGAGGAGGAGGCCAGACGACTCCAGAAAGAGATATTAAAAATCGAAAAAGAGATTGCCTTCGGGAATAGGAAACTTTCTAATGAACAGTTTTTAGCCAAAGCGCCACAAGATGTTGTGAATCAAGAGAAAGAGAAGGCACTGCAGTATCAATCCGTCCAGAACAAATTAGAAGAGAGTTTGAAGAAGATCAAAGACGTTCTGTCGGGCTGAGTTAAAATCCCCCCTTTCCCCCCTTTGTTAAAGGGGGGTAGGGGGGATTAGAGGTTAATTTATGAAGATGGATATTGAGAAAGTTGCGAGACTGGCTCGCCTCGAATTGTCTGAAGAGGAAAAGGTGACCTTTGGGAACCAGTTGGAACAGATCCTCACCTATATGGAACAATTGAATCGGCTTGATACCACTGGTGTGGAACCCACTTCCCATGCCATCCCCATTCATAATGCCTTCAGAGAGGATGAGACGAGACCTTCTTTTCCGCAGGAAGAGGTTTTGAGCATTTCACCCGATCAAGAGAACGGACATTTTAAGGTTCCGAGAATCATCGAGTAAACAAATCCCCCCTCTCCCCCCTTTGCTAAAGGGGGGTAGGGGGATTAGGAAGTAATCATGGAACTCCATCAATTAACCATTCATCAATTGCATGAACTCCTTGTCAAAAAGGAAGTGACTTCGAGAGAGGTGACCGAGGCACTCTACCGCCGGATCAGAGAGATGGATGGAAGAATCAGAGCCTATCTCATGTTGACAGAAGAAGAGGCGTTCCATCAAGCGGATCAAACGGATCGTAAGATCGGCAGAGGGGAGGGGATCGGAGATCTGGCCGGTATCCCATTGGGGCTCAAAGATATCCTTTGCACGAAAGGGGTTCGGACGACCTGCGGTTCCAAGATACTTGAAAATTATGTTCCGTTTTATGACGGGACCGTTGTCAGAAAGCTCAAAGAAAGGGATGCCGTGATCTTAGGCAAACTGAATATGGATGAGTTTGCCATGGGGTCCTCCACGGAGAATTCAGGATTTCAGATCACTCGTAATCCTTGGGACCTTAACCGGATTCCTGGTGGGTCGAGTGGTGGTTCTGCGGCCGCTGTCGCCGCTGGTGAATGTATTGCCGCCCTCGGCACGGATACAGGAGGTTCGATCCGGCAGCCTGCATCCTGCTGCGGAGTGGTGGGGATGAAGCCAACTTACGGAAGGGTATCGAGGTATGGTCTGGTGGCCTTCGCCTCCTCATTGGATCAGATCGGTCCGATCACAAAAGATGTGGAGGATTGTGCCATCCTGATGAATGCGATCAGTGGTTACGACCCTTATGACTCAACCTCCGTTAATGTGGAAGTTCCCGATTATAGACAATCGTTGATTAACGATGTCAGAGGGATTCGAATCGGGATTCCCGATGAATATTTTATTGAGGGAATGGATCCTGACGTGGCGAGATCGGTTACAGAGGCGATCGATCTTTTTAAAAATTGGGGGACCGAAGTAAAGAGGATCTCTTTACCTCATACGGAATATGCAGTGGCCATCTACTACATCATCTGCACGGCAGAGGCCAGTTCCAACTTGGCTCGGTATGATGGAGTAAAGTATGGTCTCCGTTCGAAAGGATATCGGGATCTCATGGAGATGTATACCCAGACCCGCGCCAAGGGGTTTGGTAAAGAGGTTAAACGACGGATCATACTTGGAACTTATGTTTTATCTGCAGGATATTATGAAGCCTACTACCGCAAAGCCTCTCAGGTGAGAACCTTGATGAGGGATGATTTTGAAGAGGCCTTTCGCCAGGTGGATGTGATCATTGCGCCCACTGCACCCACGCCGGCATTCCGAATTGGCGAGAAAGTAGAAGATCCTTTACAGATGTACCTATCCGATATCCATACCATTCCGGTGAATCTGGCAGGAATCCCTGCGATCTCAATCCCCTGTGGGTTCAGTCGTGAGAATCTCCCCATCGGACTCCAGATGATGGGAAGGCACTTCGATGAAGGGATGCTCTTAAGAGTGGCTTACACTTTCGAGCGGAACACCGACTTTCATCTTAAGAAGCCCCCAATCTCTTGATCAGACGGGCGACCTTCTCCCCTAACTTTTTACATTCCTTCTTAGCCGCAGCATTAGGCTTACCAATGGAAACCGTTCCATAATGAGAACCGCGGGGATCTCCCTGAATAACCATTCCATGGATGAGAAGGGCCTTCACCATATCGAGAACAGTGGTCTCGACGCCTCCGCCCAATCCGCCACAGGAAGAAAATGCTGCCCCGACTTTTCCCTCCAGCTTTCCATGATATTGGACGCTTCTGTCTATGAAGGCTTTCATCTCAGCCGCCATGGTTCCATAGTAAGTGGGAGATCCTAAGATGATTCCATCTACTTTAAGGAGATCCTTAAGGGTAGCCCGATTCACTCTCTTTCTGACCACCTTGACCTCTTCGGATTTCACTCCCTCTTCCACGGCCTTTGCCATCTCCTCTGTATTTCCGCTTCGAGAGTAATATAGAATGAGCACGGTAGGCATATCTGTTACCTCCTTAAGAAAATTTCCAATAACCAAATCCCAAATTCCAAACAAATTATTCATGGCCAATTGGCCACCCCCAAACCTTGAAAATTGATAATCCCCCCTCACCCCCCTTTAGTAAAGGGGGGGAAAGGGGGGGATTTGAAACTTATTTTCCATGTAATACTTTTTCGAAAACTTTTAAGGCTACCTCAATATCCCCACTCGATACATCCAAGTGGGTGAGCAGACGGATTTGTGTCTTGCCGATAGGGTGGATGAGAACCCCGTTTTTCTTCATCGCTTCTGCTATCTGAGGAGGGGGCATCCCGGTATTGGCTATATTGAAGATGATGATATTCGTCTCCACCTGCTCAGGATCGATGGAAACCCCTTTCAGTCCTTTCAGACCTAACGCCAGACGCTTTGCATTCTGATGGTCTTCTTTAAGACGCTCGATATGATGATCCAATGCATAAATTCCGGCCGCAGCTATGATCCCAACTTGCCGCATTCCACCTCCAAACATTTTTCTGAAACGATGGACTCGATCGATGAATGTTTTAGACCCTGTGACCACAGAGCCAATGGGGGCCCCCAACCCCTTTGAAAGACAGACCGATACGGAGTCTGCACATTGAGCATATTCGCGGAGATGGATCCCTGTGGCGACCGAGGCGTTCCATAGCCTGGCTCCGTCAAGATGAACCAGAAACCCCTTGGATTTGGCCAACCGGTAGATTTCAACCATTTTTTCTATGGGGTAAATTGATCCGCCACCGCGGTTATGGGTGTTTTCAAGACAGATGAGTCTTGTGACGGGGAAATGATGGTCTATGGGTCTGATGGCCTCCTCGATTTGAGAGGCATCAAGAATACCGCGAATGCCCTTGAGGCAATAGAACTGAACGCCTGAGAGGGCTGCTCCAGCCCCACCTTCAAAATTATATAGATGGGAGGTCCCTTCGATAATCACTTCATCACCAGGCTGAGTATGGGATTTGATCGCCAACTGATTAGCCATTGTGCCCGTGGGAACAAAGATAGCGGCCTCTTTTTCCAGAAGTTTGGCCACTTTTTCCTGTAGGGCATTCACCGTGGGGTCTTCACCAAAGACGTCATCGCCCACCTCTGCCTCTACCATCGCCTTTCTCATAGCAGGAGTAGGTTTGGTAACTGTATCGCTTCTGAGATCGATTAAATGCTCCATGTTTACCCCGATAGAAACCCCCGCTGCTCGCCCCGTTAGAAATTTTTAATTATCCACTAGGAGTTCCTTTTAGTAACCTACTTCTAACGGGGCGAGCAGCGGGGATGATGGCTGTTCCTTTTTCAGCGAACACGGGTTTAATGCCCCGTGTGAACCTTCCCGTTAGAAAGCAGAAGACTTTCTAACGGGGTTTACTGACCTCCCAAACTCAACCCTTCGACTCACCGGCCTGAAGGCCAGAGATTGCTCAGGGTTGACCCTGAGCAGTGCTTCTTTACCCCGCTTTCAAAAGCGGGGGCTTGGCACCGCCGAATGGGTCAAAAATAAATACTATTTTTAAGGGTAGGTGTCAAGGTTTGATCTCATAAGTGTCATTTAAGAATTAAAAGTACACACCTAATATGTTTAAATTTGGCCATGGTACGTGCTTCAACTGTAACCAAACAATCATACGATTGAAATCAGTAACTCCCCCTCTCCCGCCAGCGGGAGAGGAGATTAGGAGGTGTGCACTTTTAAATTTTAGCTAACAGCTTTGATCTCATAAGGAAATAAAACCTATTGCATTTCAATGTGTATTGCGTTATTTTAGGCTTTAAGGAGGTTGGAATTTCATTCATGTTGAAAGGGGCGATTTGCTTTTTCGCCTTTTCGATTTTCCTCTTTGGCTGTACGACCAAAATGGCTCATCCCCCTCTCCCCCCTCCACCTTCCCACCCACCTATAGCCCTTCCTGACCTTACTCTTCCTGACATCTCTTTGAGTGAAGAGGAGGGTGAAGTGATCGAGAGATTCGAAGTTAGCCCTGATGTGGATGAAAAGGAGAAGATGGTGGAGGAAGAAGAATCTGACGATTATTTAGCAAAAGATTTAGGGGAAGAGGTGACCCTTCTTACACCTCCTCCGGCACCGCCAAGATTAGAGGCTCCTGGAGCACCTCCTCTCCTCCCTGACCTTACCATTACAAACCTTTTCCTCGATCCGAAAAAGAGATTGGCCGTCACCATTGCTAATATCGGAAACAGTCCGCTCCCGATGGGGTTTGGAAATCTTAAGATTTTTTTGGATGGTCAACTCAAAGAAAGTTATGGGTTGAACAGCCTTTCTGATCAAACCTTTCTGCAACCTAATGAAAATATCACCTTTACCACCTCCTTAACCGTTCGTGGTCGACGTGAGGTTCGAGCCTATGTCGAAACCAGCCAAGAGATGAGAGAATTGAATAAAGAGAATAATTATCTAGAGAGGATATTGGAGGGTTTACCCATCGGGCCAGATATCGCCATTAAGGATTTGGATTTGACAGAGGATTTCGAACTCTGTATCATCCTCTCGAATGCGGGTGAGATCGATCTCCGAAAGGGCGTCACTTTTCGAATTCGAGTCTTTGTGAATGGTTTGAAGATTTCGGAATTTGACCATTTCACTTCCGATATGTTGAAAGCCAATTTTGGGAATCATTACCCCATTCATCCACCCTATCGCGTAGGGATCAGGGGAACTTCCAAAATGAAGATTTCTATCTCGCCAGAACTGCCTTCCGACGATATTTATTTAGAAAATAATACCCTCGAAAGGACGTTCATCATTTTCCCGTTTAGGATGATACCCCAGGACAAGCAAGAATTTTCATTTTCTATACCCCCCTTTCATCTTAAAGATAACGGACAAGGAGAAAAGGTAAAGGCAGAAGTGAGGTGGGAAGGGGGTGATTCCTCACTCATGCTTTCGCTCGTAGGGCCAGAACAACTCAAGAGTGTTCTAGCCTTCTCAGGTACAAGTCCACTTAAAATAGAGTTTCCTATCGATTTTGAAGAGGCTCAGAAAGAGAGTCTATGGAAGATTTCCGTGACCAACCTTATTGAGAAGAGAGTGGAGGGGCACCTCATCATTCAGCATCCTTAACCCAGTCTACATTCCTTGAGGAGTTGAAATGGAAGGACTTTATGTACTTTTAGGTTTGGTCATCGTCATCGCAGTGGTTTTTATCTTCTTGTTGGAGAAGAGGTGGAAGAAATTCGTGGAGGAGGTTAGAACAGATCAGTCCTCCCAGCCGATGTGGCTCTCTATGCAAAACCAGATCGAACAATTAAGAGTCCAGATGGGTGATGGACTCAATAAAAATATTTTGCTACTCACCGAGCAACAGAGAGCCGTCAATGAGCAGTTGAGGGGAATCACGGAACAAGTGAATCGGCAACTATTGGACTCCAGCGGGGAGATCAGCAAGCGCCTGGATAATGCAGCAAGAGTGATCGGAGATGTCCAGAAGAATATCGGAGAGCTTTCTGAGGCGAGTAGGCAAATCTTCGAAGTGGGCAAAAATATTGCGACCCTGCAGGAAATTCTTCAACCCCCTAAATTGAGAGGTGGCTTGGGAGAACAATTTTTGGGGGAATTGCTATCTCAAGTCCTTCCACCCCAATTCTTTACTCTACAATATATGTTTTCCAATGGGGAGAGGGTGGATGCGGTGGTGAGACTGGGCGAAAAACTCGTTCCCATCGATTCCAAATTCCCGCTCGATAATTTCAAACGGATCATCGAATGCAAGACTGAAGAAGAGAGGAAGGCGTATCAGAAGACCTTTTACAGAGATGTGAAGAAGCACATTGACGACATCGCCAGTAAGTATATCGTGCCCAATGAAGGAACTTACGATTTCGCCCTATTATATATTCCCGCGGAAAATGTGTACTATGAGACGATCACAAAGGACGACTCATTTGGAGAGGAGAAAGGAATTTTAAATTATGCATTGAAAAAAAAAGTGATCCCTGTCTCCCCGAACTCCTTCTATGCCTATCTCCAGGTGATCGTTCTTGGGTTAAAGGGATTACAGGTCGAGAAAGATGCCCAGAAGATACTGGCTTTGCTGGCGAGTCTGAAAAAAGACTTAGGAGGCTTTCAAGAGGATTTTCAATTGGTGGGAAGACATATCACCAATGCCATGAATAAGTTTGAGGAAGCAAGAAGACGATTGGACAAATTTAATTTTAAATTGGAACAAATCGAAAGCCAGCCCTCTTTGTCATTAGAAAGAAAAGAAGCTGAGGCCAAAGATTCCTGAAACAACCTTAATGTTGCATTGAAAAGGCGGTTGGGTCTGCTTCCAAACTTTTACCCCGTTAGAAAGCGCCATTATTTATGGCGAAAATGTAGAAAAAAATGTTCATTCCTTATTGAGGGCAAGGTTAAATCCCCCGTCCATTCTAACGGGGTTTACCAAACGGTTCTTTATTATGTTTTATGGGCAACATGCAATATTACCTAAGGTGACTCCTGCAATACACTTGGAAAGGCAGTAGCAAAACGTTTAAAGGTGCCGCTGTAAAGGTTTTCCAACAAACCCAACCGCCTTTTTAGAACGTTTTTACGAACTGTAAGGACAACTTAGGCCTTACTGCGAGAAACAAAGGACGGAGATGGAAGACGCGACCGTCTGGAGGAGAAGGTCTTTCTGAGAAAATATATTGAGCGTCATAAATATTTGCGCATCTAAAAATTTTATCCTCTTTAATTGTCATTCCGGGCTTGACCCGGAATCCAGTCTTTGAATTTCGGTCTTAGATTTTCTGGATTCCCGCTGGAGTTTATCCCGTACTTGATACGGGGCGGGAATGACACCACATGCGCAATTTATTATGTCGTTATGTATAGTATGGATAGGAGATAGAGGAGGAAGATGATCCCTACCCGAGATGAATGTTTAAGATTGATGAACCAATATGGGATGCTGAGGCACATTATAGACCACAGTATCGAAGTCACAAAAGTCGCCCTCTATCTTGCCATGGAGTTAAATAAGAAAGGCCAAAGGATCGACCTCGGTTTAGTGGAAGCAGCCTCGTTGTTGCACGACCTCACCAAATCAGAATGCTTTAAAACAAAGGAGGACCATGCTCGGACAGGCTCGCAGCTCTTAAAAGGGATGGGATATTTACGGGTGGGTGAGGTGGTGGCAGAACATATCCAGTTATCGAGAAAGAACGCTCCTTCATTGATAACGGAAGAGGAGATCGTCAATTATGCAGATAAACGAGTCCAACACGATCGCATTGTTTCATTAGAAGAGAGGTTTAGCGACCTCATGGACCGATATGGAAAGGGCCAGAAGGCCTCTGAACAAATGGAACAATTAAGGAAGGCCACATTTGAAATTGAGAATAAAATCTTCTCTGTTCTGGGGGTCGACCCAAGTGACCTTCAGCATTTTCAACTTGAGGAAGATCATTAGATTGGAATTTAAGTGAATGAGTGAACTCCATTTTGAACAAGGTCCAATTCGGCCTCCCAGTGAGGCTTACAGCCTTCTTCTTCGGGTGACGAGGAATTGCCCTTGGAACCATTGCGAATTCTGCCATACCTATAAAGGGAAGAAGTTTGGCCTGAGAACCCTGGAGGAGGTGAAGAAAGATATCGATACTGTTCAGGAGATCGTTTCAGAGGTGAAGGCCTTATCTTGGATGCATGGATTTGGAGGGGACATCACAGCTCCTCTGGTTAACCTCATCTTACAAAACGCACCCCATTACCCCGAAGATTTCCGCAGTGTTACTCTGTGGCTTTATGACGGAGGAAAAACTGTCTTTCTTCAGGACGCCGACAGCCTGGTTCTTAAAACAGATCAACTGGTTGAAATATTAAATTATCTGGGAAAGGCATTTCCCTCCATTGAGAGAATCACCACCTATGCCCGGGCCAAAACGGTTTCGAAAAAAAGAGTTGAAGAGCTTCGAGATCTTTGCCGGGCCGGAATCTCCAGAATCCATATTGGATTGGAGACAGGGTATAATCCCCTCCTCCAGTATATGGAGAAGGGGGTGACAGCACAAGAGCACATTGAAGCTGGAAAGAAGGTAAAGGAGTCTGGAATTTCCCTTTCGGAATATGTGATCCTCGGCTTGGGAGGGAAAGGAATGTGGAGGGAACACGCTATTGAAACGGCGCGGGTCCTCCATCAGATCAATCCGGACTTCATCCGGGTTCGAACCTTGAAAGTTTTGAAAACGATGCCCCTTCATGAGAAGATCGAAAATGGAGAGTTCGTCTTGTTGAGCGATGATGAGATCGTGGCGGAGGAAAGACTTTTCATTGAGAATTTGGAGGGGATCACCAGCACCTTCGTCAGTGACCACGTCCTGAACCTCCTCGAAGAGGTGGAAGGGAAACTTCCGGAGGAGAAAGGAAAGATGTTAGCGCTGATTGACCGCTATCTCGCTCTCTCCATTGAAGAAAAGGCTAACTTCAGATTGGGAAGAAGAGCAGGAGTTTATCGATCGATGGACGATCTTTCCAATCCGGAGCTCAGCCATCAGGTGGAAAAGGCTCTCAGACGGATCGGGTTAGAAAGACCTGGGGAGATTGAGAAAGTCCTCTCCGATTTGATGGAATCGTTCATATGATTTGGAACAAAAGATCAAAAAAGATTTTTAAAAAAAATAAAAACAAAAAAATAAAAAGACTTGACTTTTAAAATATCGATGGTTTATGATGACGTCGTTTTGTGAGGCCATTCAATTTTTATTTTAAATAAAATTCCAAAAAAAAGAGGAGGTGATTTAAATGACAAAGGCGGAGTTAATCGCCAGTATTGGGAAGGAGGCCAAAATCTCGAAAGCGTCAGCTGAAAAAGCCCTGAAGGCGTTTACCAGTTCTGTAACGAAGGCGTTAAAGAAGGGTGATAAGTTGACTCTAACAGGATTTGGGACTTTTTCTGTGGCGAAGAGGAGGGCCAGGATAGGGAGAAATCCTCAAACTGGGAAAGAGATTAGGATTCCTGCTAGACGAGTGGCAAAATTCAAACCAGGTAATCTGTTAAAAAGGGATGTAAAGTAATCCTTATAACCTTAATCCTGCCTTAATAATTTTGATACAGAAAGGGGAGGGGGAAAAACCTCCCCTTTCTGTCCTCTGAGGTTGTCCAAAATTTCTCCAAAAGAGTTGATCTATAAACAGGTTATGAACAACGGAGTTTAAAATCGCCCTTAAAAACCACAATATATTGGGTTCCTAAGGAATAGAAACACAAATTTATAAGCTATTGAAATCGTTATATTATTTTAAATATCTAATTTTCAACCTAATCAATTATGTAAGAGATTTGAGAAATTAGATACCTTTAAAACACTTTTTTCCACAGGATTTGAACATTAAGAAAAGGTATTCCTCTAAGCCTTGATTTCCTTATCTTTAGAGACAACATCATCCTCTAACCTTTGGTCTTAAATCAATTGCTCCACAACTCTTCTGGAAATAGCGACAGGATCGATAAAAGATCGAGCCTCACACGGCAATGATAAGGCATTTCAATCACAGAAAGGGATGTGAAGTTTTCAGCCTTTAACGACGGGCTTCCTGAGAAGGTCATATCAATTTATATCTCATTTGAGCGATTCTTTTGACCCCATTGAAGGGAAACATTGATCCGAAACCCCTCCAAATCACATCAGGTATCCAACCAATGAGTGGAATAGAACCATGTCATTTCTGTGAAAACAGGAATCCAGGCTCTTGGCTTGTTTTCTGGATTCCCGCTGGAGTTTATCCCGCACTTGATGCGGGGCGGGAATGACAATCTTAAATATTTCAAACGTTGAGTCGCTCAATTTAGGTTATATCTCATTCCCGCCTCTTTGCCACAGGGTGACTGAATTAAACTCCGATCTAAATAAGAGCTCTGAAAAACTACTACACGCTCTCTCGATTACACAGATTTCAAAAGATGATTACGCAGATTTCCATGATTTTTCAATGTGTTTCGTATCTGTGTAATCGGTTCCTAATCGGTGTAATCAGAGATTTTGTCACTTTTTCAGAAATCTCTAAATATGGGGTTGATAGGGCAGGTTTCGGCCAAATCGTTAAGGGAAGGCACGTTAAGGGAAGAGAGTTGAAAGATGGAAGGGTTTTTGTTATGGTTTCAAAAGAAAGATATAAGGAGGGTTCATCCTAAGGGAAACCGATGAAACATGTGATTCTGGGAACAGCCGGGCACATCGACCATGGAAAAACTGCCCTGGTGAAAGCCCTCACCGGGGTAGATACCGATCGATTGAAGGAGGAGAAGGAGAGGGGGATTACGATTGAATTGGGATTTACCTTCTTAGATCTTCCCAGCGGTATACGATTGGGAATCATCGATGTGCCAGGTCATGAAAAATTTGTCAAACATATGGTGGCAGGTGTTTGGGGGATCGACCTTGTCGCCTTAATCATTGCCGCCGATGAAGGAGTGATGCCCCAAACAAAGGAGCACCTAGATATTTGTAAACTTCTGAAAGTCAAAAAAGGGTTGATCGTCGTGACCAAGATTGATCTTGTCGAACGTGAGCTTTTGGAGTTGGTCAGAGAGGAAGTGACGGATATTGCCAAAGATACATTTTTAAAAGACGCTCCCATTCTTGCCGTATCCTCTATGACAGGTGAAGGAATCCCACAACTGATTTCCACCCTTGATCATCTTTCAATGGAAGTCGAGGAAAGACCCTCCGACGGCCTATTCCGTTTACCGATCGATCGTGTCTTTATCATGAAAGGGTTTGGCACCGTGGTAACAGGGACCATGGTTTCTGGAAAACTCTCACTGGCAGAGACGGTTGAGATTCTCCCTTCCGGTTTTGAAGGGAAGGTGAGGAACCTCCAGGTCTACAATCGGCCTGTGGAAGAAGCCGTAGCAGGAGAACGGGCAGCGGTCAACCTTCAGGGGATCGAGACTTCCGCCATCGAGAGAGGGGATGTTCTTGTTCACCCAAAGACCTTTACTTCAACTCAACTCCTCGATGTTTATCTCGAATATTTGCTAATTGCTCCACGGCCATTGAAGCACCGAACCCGACAGAGGTTTCATATTGGGACAAACTCCACCACGGCCTCAATCTTCCTTCTCGATCGAGAAGAGTTGGCTCCAGGAGAAGGGGGATTTGCCCAATTGAGATTGGAGCGATCGGTGATAGCTTTGCCTCAGGATCGTTTTGTGATCCGGGGCTCCGGAGCCATCCAAACCCTGGGTGGAGGGGTCGTTCTGGATACCCACCCGATCAAACACAGACGATACTCTCCACCGGTGATCAACGATCTGATTCTCCTCAAAGACGGAAGCAGTGAACAGGCCATCAGCCAATATATTCTCCGTTCGGGAATGGCAGGTATTTCAATCGGAGATCTTTTAAACCGGGTAGCGATGACTCCAAATGAGATCCAAACGATACTCAGAAAGATGATTGGAAGAGGCGATATTCTTTTGGTCGATTCTGAAAAGCTGAAGGTCATTGAAATCAGTCAATATCAAAGGCTAAAGGAGATGGCCTTGATTCAATTGAGAGAGTTCCATCAACGATCTCCAATGAGAACGGGATTGGCCAAAGAGGAGTTGAGGACAAAACTCCCCGCCGAGGTGGATATGAAACTCTTCCAAATCCTTATCAATGGATTCATTCAATCCAAAGAGGTTATATTGGAAAAAGATAAATTAAGACTTCCTGAGCATCAAATCTCATCCGCTGATGAGAAGGGATTGGTGAAACGGGTCGAGGAAACCATCCTAAGAGGGGGGCTCCAGCCGCCTTCACCCCAAGAATTGTCAGAGGAATGGTCCGAAGAGGAAGAGGCGGTTCAGGCCATTATTGAACATCTTGTCCATGACGGGGTGTTGGTCAAGATCAAAAGTGGTATGTATTTCCATCGAGTCCACTTCGAAAATCTGAAGGAGGGATTAATCAACTATTTAAAAAGTCATAAAGAGATCACCATTTCTCAATTTAAAGAACTTACCGGAGCTTCGCGAAAGTACGCTATTCCATTAATTGAGTATTTTGATCAGATTAAATTGACCCTTCGATTAGGAGAGAAAAGGGTAATGAGAACTGTTTTTTGACTGCCCCCTTTTCTCCCGAGGAGTTGACCCATTCGACCGCGCCAAGACCCACCCTTGAAGACGGAGGAAAGAAGCGCAGCTTCCTTCGACATGCTCAGGACACTGAGTTTATCGAAGTGCAGGGTCAACCCTGAGCCCTCGGCCTGAGCCTTCGGTGTGAGCTCAGTCGAACGCTGGGGTCGAAGGCAAGCCCTGGCCGCTTGTCCTGAGGGCAGTCGAAGGATTAGGCTGGGGAGTCGAAGGGTTGACAATAAAGCACTGTGAGGATATAAAATAATGTAATAATAACCAAATCCCAAGCCCTGTACCTAATATGGTGCAGGGCAAGCACCAATAATCAAATAATGACCAAAATTTCAATAACCGCAATCTTTAAAAACAAGACTGATGATATGCTTTTTGGTTATTTGGACATTGGGTAATTGGAATTTATTTGGAATTTGGGATTTGGTTATTGGAATTTTATTGATTGCTGTATGATTAATATGAACAGATGGAAGGGGTTTTAAGATGACAAGGATAAAGAGAATTTCGAAAAAGAAATTAAAAGAGCCTGATGAATTTATCAGTTTTACGGAGAAGATCTACCTCTTTATCTCCCATCATCTCAAGCTTATTGTTACAGGAGGGATCGTTGTTTTCATCATCCTGGCGAGTCTCTTCTTTTATCAGAGATGGGAGAAGAGGAATGAAGAGGAAGCCTATCGAAAATTTAGTTTAGCGGTGGAAATCTACCAGATGGTCAGTTCTCCATACAGAGAGGGATCATTGTCGGAGTATAAGAGCGTTTTAGAAAAATTTGATGAGGTCATTACAAAATTTCCACGAACCTCATCAGGGGAAATCTCTTTGTTGTATAAGGGTAACATTCATCTCCGGTTGAGTGAATTTGAAGAAGCGACAAAATCTTATCAAACCTTTCTACAAAAAGCAGGGAAGGAAAAACTTTACCGCATATTCGCAATGGAAGGCTTGGGTTATGCCTATGAGGGAAAGAAAGATTATGAAAAGGCCCTTCAAGCCTATCAGAAGATCCTTGAAGAAGGTGAAAGTTTTCAGTTGGGAAATGCTTATTTGAATATGGGACGTTGTTATGGAAAATTGGGGAAAAATAAGGAGGCATTGGAGAATTACAAGGCTTTTTTAAAAGTGTCGCAAAAATCTATGATGACCAATGCAGTATTGAGAAAAATCTCCATCCTTGAGAATTAATTGGTTGGATTTATTGAGGGAGATTTATGAAAAAGATAATGAGTGGGAATGAAGCCATTGCAAGGGGAGCATTCGAAGCTGGCGTCAAAGTTGCTGCCGCCTATCCAGGAACACCCGGTACCGAAATCTTAGAAAATATTGCTGAGGTATATAAGGATATTTATGCTGAATGGTCGCCAAATGAGAAAGTGGCCTTAGAAGTTGCGTCTGGGGCATCTATGGCAGGTGCAAGGGCAATGGCATCTATGAAACATGTTGGGGTTAATGTTGCAGCAGATCCCTTTATGACGCTTTCTTATGTCGGCGTCAATGGTGGTTTAGTCCTCGTGACGTGTGATGATCCAGAACTTTACAGTTCTCAGAATGAACAGGATAATCGTAACTATGCCAGGTTTGCAAAAGTTCCTATGTTTGAACCGAGTGATAGCCAGGAGGCGAAGGATTTTATCAAATTGGGTTTTGAGGTGAGTGAGAAGTTTGATACTCCTGTGATGGTGAGAAGCGTCACGCGAATTTCTCATGCGAAAGGTATTGTCGAATTAGAAGAACCTGTTGTTCCCCCTGTCCCCATAGAGATCCGTAAACAGACAGAGAAGTTTACCATGTTGCCCTCTTTTGCACGAATCAGGCACGCAGTCATTGAGGAACGATTCCTCAAATTAAAGGAATTTGCTGAGCAATTCCCTGGAAATCGAATGGAGATCAAAGATCCAACGATTGGAATCATTACAGGAGGAATCTCCTATCAATATTCGAAGGAGGTCTTCCCGAATTATTCATATCTTAAGCTGGGTATGGTGTGGCCGCTCCCTAAAAATTTGATTGGAGAGTTTTTTAAAAAAGTCAAAAAGGTCTATATCATTGAAGAATTGGATCCTTTCTTAGAAGAGAATATCAGAGCAATGGGATTCAAACCCAAGGGAGGAAAGGATCGATTCCCCATTTGTGGTGAACTAAATCCCTTTATTGTAGAGAAGGGAATGTTAGGAAAGAGGTTTAAAGCTCCTCGGCCTACCTTTAAAGAACCCCTTCCTCCAAGGCCTCCCAATTTGTGTCCAGGATGCCCTCATCGAGGCATTATGCATGTTTTAAGGAAATTGAAAGTCTATACTGCCGGCGACATCGGATGCTACACCTTAGGAGCCTATCCTCCCTTGAATGTGATCAATAGTAACGTCTGTATGGGGTCGAGTATTGGCAGCGCCCATGGGATGTCGAAAGCATTAGGAGAGAAAGGGAAGGGGAAGATTGTTAGCGTGATCGGGGATTCCACATTCCTCCATTCGGGAGTCCATCCTCTCATGAATGTCGGTTACAACAAAAGTTACGCTACCATTATCATTTTGGATAATCGAACAACCGGGATGACAGGCCAGCAAGAGCATCCAGGGACAGGGTATACGATTCGCGGTGAAAAGACACATAAGGTCGATTTTATCGAATTGGGCCGCGCCTTGGGGATTGAAAATCCAAGGAAGGTGAACCCATGGAATTTGGAAGAAACCGAGAAGGTGGTAAGGGAAGAGATCGAAAAGGATTTTCCTTCCCTCATCGTCAGCGAAGGTCCCTGCATGCTCCTCCGGAGGGCATTTAAAAAGTATAACAAACCTCTCGTAGTCGATTCGACCAAATGTTTGGGATGTAAGACCTGTATTAATCTGGGTTGCCCAGCCATTTCTTATCATCCGGTGGAAGGGGAAATGGCATTGACAGCGGATGGGAAGAAACGCAAAGGCATTTCCTATATCGATCCGAACCTCTGTCCTGGATGTCATCTCTGCTATCAGGTATGTAAATTCGAAGCCATTCAGAGTCAGGAAGAGAAACCGGTCTTTGGGTTTGAGACAACATAGCCTATGAGTTAGGCAGTCAG
>Ga0315274_10003272_pt1 | contig 24140 bp, 18 predicted proteins | sample YL17G02_20_MG_FD_203700 | JGI IMG/M metagenome (GOLD analysis project Ga0315274, IMG submission 203700) | Sediment microbial communities from Yellowstone Lake, YNP, Wyoming, USA - YL17G02_20 | ecosystem: Environmental > Aquatic > Freshwater > Lake > Sediment | place: USA: Wyoming | collected...
AAATTCCAAATCCCAAATCACAAATAAATTCCAATGTTCAAATGATCAAAACAATTTTGTTTGGAATTTGGTGCTTGTGATTTGGTGCTTTTCATTTCTTCTGGACATCAAAGATCTTAATCACCCGATCGGTAAGATCAATGGACTTGGATGCGAAGAGTACGATCATTTCGTTCTTTTCCAAAACGAGGGTGTAACCTTCGTCCGTCCCCATTTTTTGAATCACCTTCTGAAGGTCCGCTAAAATTTTTCGCTCCATATCGAGCCCCTTTTGTTGAATCTCCTTTTGATTGTCTTCCAACCACCTTTGGTAATCCCGGACTTTGCCTTGGAATTCCTTTTCCTTCGTCGCCCTCGCATCTTGGGTCAACATTGGAGCTTGCTTCTCTAGGGTTTCCTTCATGGCTTGAAGCTCTTTCTGCCTTTCTGCAAAGAGACGTTGAAGTTTTTCCATCTCCTTGCCAATTGTTTTCTTGGCTTCTTTTCCTACATTACATTCATTCATCGCCTTCTGGAAATCGACACACCCGATCTTTAACTCTGCAGCCAAAGCCGATCCAAGCCATCCTCCCAGGAAAAGAATGATTCCAACGATCATAACAAGCCTTTTTCCCTTCATTGCCATTTCTCCTCCCTTTAAAATTTGTGAACAAACTGAAAAAATACAAATTTCAAAATCCCAATTTAGAGATTAGGTTAAGGTCAAGGCTAAGGTTTAGGGCTTAATTATCTTAACTCAACCTTAACCTAAACCTTTATCTCGGCATTTGAACTTTGAGCTTTGCCATTTGACATTAATTTAAAAGACGCTTCCTGCTGAAAAATCGATCACTCTCGATTTCTCCCCCTTTTGGGGATTGAGATTGAAGCCGATATCAATAACGATGGGACCAAATGGAGAGAACCAACGGATTCCAACCCCCCCGCCTGTTTTCAAAGGGGTGAGATCACTAAACTTATCAAAGCCCTTCCCAATATCCCAGAATAGAGCCCCCCTCAACCCAATCTCACGGGCGAGAGGAAAGATCAGTTCAGAATTGAAAACGGCCATCTTCTTCGCACCAATTGGCTGTCTGTTTTCATCGTAGGGGCCGGCCATACCGTATTCGAAACCTCGGACCGTATACACCCCTCCGATAAAATATTTTTCATAGATGGGCGTCATTCTGCCACTATAGGGTTCGATGAATCCCACTTTTCCACGAAGGTTAAGAACCGTACTCAAAGGCATAGGAAAGAACCAACTGGTCTCTCCCATTACCTTCACAAAGTAGTTGTCCCCTCCTAAAATGCCCCCTGCGTTCGTGATGGAAAGAATGTGTCTTTCTCCCTTTGTGGGGACGAAGTAGTCGTCTCGGGTATCCATGGAGAAGGATAGGGATAAAGCACTGGTCGTCTTTTTCCCCTCCTGTTCCTTAATAAATCGAGAGGCATCCTCGGTGACATCGTAGACATCGATTTTTTCCAATTTATACATTGCATCAGCACGGAGAATTTCGGTCAGTTCTTTTCCAAATCGAATGTCCCCACCGAGGATTTTATAGGAATAAGTATCTAATTCCCGATTTTCATTATAGAGATCGAAGCCTGCAGCGTAGGGATATCCTAAAAAATAGGGATCGGTAAAACTGAGTCTCACATTCCTGGTCCACTCTCCTAAGCTGAATTTCAGGACCCCATGGTAACCCATGCCGAGGAGGTTGCGGTCTGAGATAGAAGCAGTGCCAACCACATTTTCTAAGGAACTATAACCTATTCCAAAGCTGAGGGCCCCTGTAGGAGCCTCCTCCACTTTGATATCGAGATTGATCTTTTCCTCGGTGCTTCCTCGGGTGGTGGTGAGGTCAACCTCCTTGAAGAACCCTGTCCTCTTCAGTCTGCTTCGGCTCTTATTCAGTCCAGTGGCATTGTAAAGTTCCCCTTCGGCCACTCGGAGTTCCCGGCGGATCACCTTGTCACGGGTCTTCGTATTTCCGACGATCTGAATCTTTTCAAAAGAGACACGTTTCTTCTTTTCAATGTCGAAGTTGAGGTGGACCAAGAGGTTTTTGGAATCCACAGAGGTTTCGGGTGTGATCTCCACATAGGCATAGCCTTGATTGGAAAACTTTTCGGTGAGGGTATTGATCTCCTTTCGGATGACCGAGTTACGATAGACATCATTCCTCTTGATTTTAAGAACACTGAAGAGGTCCTCTTTGGTGGTGAGGAGATCACCTTTAAAGTCGATCTCCCCCAGGTGATATTGAGGCCCCTCGACGATCTCAATCTCAATTTGAATCCGTTTTGGATCTTGAAGATCGACCTTGGGTTCAGAGACCTTTACATCGAGATAACCGTAATCCATATAGTAAGCAGTCAAGAGTTGGATGTCATTTTTTAGGATGTCTTCATCGAGAATGCCGGTTTTGGTGATGATAGAGAAGATATTCCTCTTTTTGGTCGTCATCACCTTCTTCAGCTCGGAAGATTTGATATTCTTATTTCCTTTGAAGACTATTTTTTTGATATGCCCCTTGGGGCCCTCTATAATATTAAAACTAACCACTGCCTCATTGGTCTCAAAGTAATCGATCTTAAATTCCACATTCACCCCATAATAACCTTTGGAAAAGTAAAGCCTTCGGATATTTTCAGAATTCTCTTTCACCTTTTCAAGGTTGAGGATGGAGCGTGGTGTGAGTGTCACCTTCTCCTTGATCGCATCCAATTTCACCTTTTGATTTCCGGTGATCAGGATTTCTTTGATCGAGGATTTTTCGACGACAATAAAGATCACCTCGTTGCCCTGAGGGGTCGATTTGATATCCACTTGAATATCGGAGAAGTAACCTAAGCCGAAGATAGATCGGAGATCCTCACGGACCTGTTCGGTGGAGAATGGTCCCCCCTCGCGGCTCTTAATCGCTCCGCGAATGACCCCTTCTTCCACCTTCACATTTCCAAGGATTATGATTTTGTTAATCACGTCCTCCCTTCCAGCACATATTCCAATAAGGAGGCACAGGATAAGAGGGACAAGCCACATTTGTCTCAAGATCATATTTCTACTCCCATCGATCATCTTGAAGAAACTATCATGAAACATCCGATCCGATTTCAGCATGAGATAGAATGGCATGTTAAAATTTTGTTTTTCATATCAAATCTAAACTCTTTTGTAAACCCCGTTAGAAAGAACGGGGCTTTAACACCCACCCTTTCTAAGATGAATCCCGTTAGAGATGTATCTCTAAACGGGATGAATATTATTTATTTTTATCATCCCCGCCATAAACCCCGTAGGATGTTTACTATCCAACGGGGTAAATGGCCGGGCTTTCTAACGGGGTTCCAGTGCTTTTCCATCGACCAGGTGGATCTGACGGGGCAGCTGGTTAGCCAAATTCAGGTTGTGCGTCACAATGATGAGGGTGACACCCTTAATCTGGTTGAGTTCTTGAAGAAGATTAAAAACAGATTCTCCCGTCTTCGTATCCAGGTTCCCGGTGGGTTCATCGGCCAGCAGGGCTTTCGGTTCCAATACTAAGGCCCTGGCCACAGCCACCCGTTGTTGTTCTCCACCAGAGAGTTCCCCAGGTCTATGGGACAGGCGTTCTTTTAGACCGACTAAAGAGAGGATGTTCTCCGCGCGAAACGCCGCCTCCTTCTTCGGGATCCCCTGAATGAGGCAAGGCATCATTGTATTTTCCAACGCATTAAACTCTGGGAGGAGATGATGAAACTGAAAGACAAAGCCAATCTCACGATTTCGGAAGAGGGCCAGTTCCTTTTCGTTCAGGGTGAAGATATCTCTTCCTTCATAAAGCACCTTTCCGGAGGTCGGTCGATCAAGGGTACCCAAGATATGAAGTAGAGTGGTTTTTCCAACGCCCGACGTACCCACAATCGCTGCCCTTTCCCTCTGGGCAAAGGTGAGATCGATCCCCTTGAGGACGTCCACACGTTTGGCCCCATTTCCAAAGGACTTGAAGAGGTGTTGGACTTGAATCAAATCTTTCACACCATGCCCTCCTTCACCTTTTCAACCTTTTCTTGGGAGAGAATCTCTACCATCTGGGCGAGGCGCTTAGAGGAGATCTCCTTCATTGTCGATTGAAGTTTTGGAAATTTGTGAAGGCATGCCTCCAAGTCTTCTTTGGTCAACTCAAGCAATTCGGAAGGCCGGGTCGTTTTGGCAGTGGCCATTCGGGGTTTGTTGAAGAGAGGCCCGATCTCGCCAAAAGTATTTCCACTTCTCATTGTAGCCAATATAGTCTTCTTTCCTTGACGGTTTTGCGTAAATATTTTCACTTCTCCGCTTTTGACCATATAGAGGGACTTTGGAAGGTCTCCTCCTTCGAAGAGGATGGTTTCTTCGGGGATTTTATGAAGGCGGAGTCGTTTGAGGATCTCTTCTCTTTCGACCGGAGTGAGTGATGAGAACAAAGGGGATAGGCCAAGGAAGAGATCTAATACCCGTTGGTTAAAAAAGTTTTGGAGGACCTCCTTGATACGGGGATGGGTTTTGATCATCTCATTGAGTTCATTTCGGGAGATCTCCAAGATCTCACATTCGGTTAATGATTTGACCGTAGCATGCCTTTTCTGATCGGTGAAAAAACCAAACTCTCCAAAGAAATCTCCCTCCTTGAGGTTTCGAATCCATACTTCCCTCCCACTTGGCATTTGCCTGCTCACCGCTACTTCTCCGCGGCTGATGATGAAAAGGGAATCTCCTGTCTCTCCCTCGCAACAGATGATGAGCCCTTTCTGATAGGTTTTGACTTGGAGGTGTCTGAGGAAGAGTTGGAGCTCCTGTTCGTTGAGTTCAGAAAAGAGCGGGATGTGGTGGAAAGGTCGAAGGGTTTTTGTCTCAAGGGCCTTCTTTGTATAAAGTTGTGCCAGCAGATCATTGACATCTTTGGAGGATGGATCGATCCTTAAGATCATCTTATCGATAGAGATGGCCTGAAGCAAGAAGCCATCCTGGGCATAGGCTTCAGCCACCTTTCGATATACCTGAACCGCCTCTTTCTTCCGGCCTAATCGCTCCAGCAGTTCGGCAACTTTCAATTGGGATCGAAGATCGTCCGGCTCTTGGGAACAATGTTTTTGAAAATTCTCGAGTCCCTTCCTCCAATTTCCTTGAGAGAGAGCTCGCTGAGCCTCCTCTTTCAAAGATATTCCCTTCTTATTCATATCGTAATGCCTCAGCCGGGTCGAGCTTCGATGCCCTCCAAGAGGGATAAAGAGTGGCTAAAAGACTGATGAGGATAGCCGTGAGGATGATGAGTCCAACATCCGTTGGGTTCACCTGCGAAGGAAGTTTATCAATATAATAGACATCGCTCGAGAGAATTTTGAACCCAAAGAGATCCTCTACAAACCCTGTGATCTTTTCCAAATTAAAGGCAGCCACGAGACCTAAGATCGTCCCCAGAAATGTTCCTAAGATACCGATCACCAGGCCCTCGATGATGAAGATTTTTAAGATCCCTTTGGAGGGGGCGCCCATCGATTTCAGAATGGCAATATCCTTATTCTTCTCCATCACCACCATAATGAGGGTCGAGATGATGTTGAAGGCTGCCACCAAGACGATCAGGACAAGGATGATAAACATGGCGATCTTCTCCAACTTGAGGGCACTGAAGAGGTTTCTGTTCATCTCCATCCAATCTTTGGTCCAAAAGAGAAATCCCATCTCTCGACGGATCTCTTTCCCGATCTTTTTCACCTGATAGATATCATCCGTTTTGATCTCAATGCCTGTGATGCGGGCTCCCATGCTGAAGAATTTCTGAGCACTTTCGAGAGAGATATAGGCCATTGTATTGTCAAACTCATACATACCCGAATAAAAGATTCCCACGACACGAAACCGTTTCATTTTAGGCATCATTCCCATCGGCGTCATCGTGCCAAGAGGAGAGATCACTTGGATGGTATCATTAAGGGAGACGGAGAGGTGTTTGGCCAACTCCACCCCGAGGATGATACCGGGGAGATCTCCTTCCTGAACCCTCTTCAGATCCGCGAGGTGACCGGCCTTTAAGTTGTGAGCTAATTCCGTCACTTTTCCCACCCGATCCGGGTCGATCCCTTTGAGGACCACACCGGAGACGTTTGACTCGGAAGAGAGCATCACTTGGTTGAAAATGAATGGGGCGGCCGAGAGAACTCCCTTCACTCTCTCAACCTTTTTCACCACTTCCTCATGATGATCCATTCCTTCTTGACCGACTTTCAGGAGGACGAGGTGGGCCTGTGTGCCCAAGATCTTCTCCTTCAACGTCTTTTCAAAACCATTCATCACAGCTAAAACGATAATCAGGGCCATCACCCCAACAGTGACCCCAGCGATGGAGATGACAGTGATGATGGAGACAAAGGTCTGCTTCCGCTTTGCCTTAAGGTATCTCAGACCAATAAACCACTCGTATCTCATAGAAGATTACTTCTCCATTCGAAGTAAAGGGAAGAAGATGACATCTCGGATGGAGGACGCATCGGTGAGGATCATGATCCAACGATCGATACCAATCCCCTCTCCGGCTGTTGGAGGCATCCCGAATTCGAGGGCATGAAGAAAATCCTCATCGAGGCGAAGAAAAGAGTCTCCCTCATCACCCCTCTCCTTCAACTGTTGGAGGAAGCGTTCCCGCTGCTCGATAGGGTCGTTCAGTTCAGAAAAACCATTAGCGATCTCCCGGCCAGCGATGAAGAGTTCAAACCGATCGACGACCTCTGAGTCATCACCATTTCTACGTGAGAGAGGAGAGACTTCCGTAGGGTAGTGGGTGATGAAAGTAGGTTGAATCAGATGGGGTTCGACCACCTCCTTAAAGAGATCGGCCAAAACCCTTCCATGGGATGTTCCCTTTCTCAATTCGAGACCGAGTTCCTGCGCTGCCTCTTTGGCTTTTGAGGGTTCTTTCAGGATAGCTGGATCGAACCTTCCACTTTCTAAAAGAGACTCCTTGAAACGTATCCTCCGCCAGGGAGGAGTAAAATCGATCTCCTTCTCTCCATAGGTGAGATGAAGCTTACCATGGATTTCTTTGACCATTGAGCAAAGAAGTTCCTCGGTCATCTCCATCAACTCTTCGTAGGTGGCATAGCTTTGGTAGAATTCGAGCATCGTGAATTCGGGATTGTGCTGGGTTGAAATCCCTTCGTTCCGAAAACTACGGTTGATTTCAAAGATTCTTTCAAACCCTCCGATCACCAATCGTTTTAGAAAGAGCTCAGGGGCGACTCTCAAGTAGAGGTCCATATTAAGGGCATTGTGATAGGTCTTGAAAGGTTTGGCTGTCGCCCCTCCAGGAATGGGGTGGAGCATGGGAGTCTCCACCTCAATGAAATCCCGACGGGTAAAGAACTCTCGGATCATCTGAATAGCTTGGATTCGTGTGAGGAAGATCTCCTTCACTCTGGGGTTCGCGATTAGGTCTAAGTAGCGGTGACGATAACGGATTTCAACATCGGTGAGGCCATGCCACTTCTCCGGAAGGGGACGGAGTGACTTGACGAGGAGCTGAAAGTTCTGAACCTGGAGGGTGAGTTCCCCTGTCTTCGTTCGGAAGACCTTACCCTCCAATCCTACGAAGTCGCCGATATCGAATGTTTTAAAGAGTTGAAAGGCCTGATCGCCGACAATATTTTTCTGAAAGTATGCCTGGATTCTTCCCTTTCGATCTTGAATCTGAATGAAGCTGGCCTTGCCGAAGTCGCGGATCGCTAAGATTCTGCCAGCCAGGCAGAAGGTCTCTTTGATCGATTTGAGTTCCTCATCTGACAGGGAACCAAAGGTCTTATGAATATCCTTGGCGGTATGGGTGACCCTGAAATGATTGGGGTAGGGATCGATGCCTTCCCTTTTCAAGGCCTCCAGCTTTCGGATCCTCTGCTGTAAAAGTTCACTTGCTTCATCCATTGATCTTTATCCCGTTAGAAAACCCCGTTGCAGCGGTGATGAAGACAAAATTCCTATTAGAGCGAACACAGGGTTTAAAGCCCTGTGTGAGCCATCCCCTTGGAAGGTCAAAAACCTTCTAACGAGGTTAACCCCAAAATGAACGCAGGATTCATCATTTATCTCATCAGAATTTAAGAGTTTTTAAATTAACTCATTTTCCCATATCCGTCAAGAAAAAAGGCTAACAGAAAAAGGGCTAACACAGAAAAAAGGCGGGAAAAAAGGCAGATTGTGTGTGTAACTCAGGGCTTTAGCCCTGATGCGTCAGCCCTAAAGGGCTGAGTTACAGGAGACGCCATCTTTCAGCGTCCATAACTGAGGGATTACGGTTGTGTGGGTGCGGTGGGAAATACGCCTCTGAGGATACTCTGAGGTCATCAGGCTTTGCAATTTAAGTAATGTGTGTGTGAGCCCTTGACACGAGCCTTTACAGAATCCAGCGAGGGAGAGTTGATTAATTTTTCACTTTAGTAAGGAAAGGTGGTATGCTGAGACATCATCAGATTTCTTAATGCAATTTATTATTGCATTGATGGTCTCCGTCTTCAATTCGCATTTGACCTCTAATCCTAACTCGAAGGAACAATTGTCAAACAATTGGTGTCAGGCAACGGTAATACGGTAATTAGGTTACTGAAACAATCATTCCTTAAAAACGTGTCTGTGAACGTTTCTCGTGTCCGTAAATTAGATACTATGATAGTTACTATGTCAACGACATTTGCTAAGTTAAGGCTCAGGTTTTGAAAAAAGGCAGGTTGGAGGTAATGCCTGATTTAGGCGGTGGCAAGAACCAGTCGATCTGACGGGGATGCTTGCAAAACCTTTATCAAGCGGGTTGATTTGAATTTTATGAGTAATATGCTTTGTCGCAGAATCCCTTTTTTCAGGGATCTCTCATCTCAATTTGAAACCGATTAAGGTCGCCGCTATAAAGTTTTTTCCAGCATCCCCGTCAAATCGAGTCAAATCCCCATGGAAAAGAAGTAAGGAGAAGTAACGCATTACGTTTAGAGGAAGGATCAAGGGAGGGATCTCTCCAGTCTGTTGAAAAAGCCATTTCTTCCAGGTTGGTCAAAAATGCCCAGGTGCAAGGCACCCGAAATCCTGAGGAGTGAGGCGTACTTGGTTGTACGCCGCAACGACGAAGGATGAGGGAAACGCCGCAGATGAGCGTTTTTCAACAACCTGTTTCAATCTCTCCAACAAGATCATAGGGAAGGGCCTGAGTGATTCGAGCTTCCACCCAATCGCCAGGCCTGGCCTTCCCCTTCAGGAAGACGCAGCCATCGATCTCAGGAGCTTGAATTTGAAGTCTTCCTCGAAGAACACCTCCTTGATGATTGGGTCCTTCTACTAAGACCTCCATCTTTCTTCCCACCATTTGGCGATATTTTTTTAGGGAGATCTTTTTTTGGATCTCCATCAAGATTCTCAGACGTTCCTCCTTCACGCTCTCGGGGATCGGATCGGGAAGTCGCGAGGCAGGCGTACCTTCCTCAGCGGAATATTTGAAGGCTCCGAGGTGATCGAACTCGATCTCGCGAACAAAGTCTAAGAGGGCTTTGAACTGGCTTTCCCCCTCTCCTGGAAACCCAACAATTAAGGAGGACCGAAGACTCACCTCTGGAAGAAAGGTTCTGATCTTTTCTAAGAGGCTCCGAATTTCCTGCCCCCTCGATCTTCGCCCCATTCGTTTGAGGATCCCATCGTCGATGTGTTGGATGGGGAGATCGAGGTAAGGGCAAATCTTCTCCTCCTGGGCTATCAATTCAAGAAGCCCATCGGTGAAATAGTTTGTCCTTGGATAGGAGTAGAGGATTCGGATCCAACGAAGGCCTTCCACCTTGACTATGCCTTTCAGGAGTTTTTCTAAATTGGTTCCATCTCGAAGATCTTCTCCATAGGCAGTGGTATCTTGAGCGATGAGGATAAGCTCCTGGACCCCTTGATCCGCAAGCCTTTTTGCCTCCTCGATCACGGATTGAAGCCTTCGGCTTCGGTAGGGTCCTCTGATCTTAGGTACCGTGCAGAAGGTGCAGCGATTGGAGCAACCTTCTGCAATCTTAAGGTAGGCGATAAAAGGAGGGGTGGAAAGGATTCGGGGTGTCTTTTCATCGTAGAGAAAACTGGGTCTGGAGAGGAATGTCTTTCTCTTCCGTTTCTCTTTCAGGATCTGAGGAAGGTGTTGAAAAGCTCCAGTGCCAATGAAAAGGTCCACCTCCGGTAATTCCTTTTCCAGAATTTTTCCGTAGCGCTGGGGGAGACACCCCGAGACAATGAGGAGATAGCAGCGACCCTCCTTCTTATAATGGGTGAGGCCAAGAATGGTCTCGATCGCTTCCTTCGTCGCATCCTGGATAAAGGCGCAAGTATTGATAATGAGAATTTCCGCCCTTGAAGGGTCCGTGGTAAGGAGATATTCTTCTTTGGAAAGAAGGCCGAGGATCACTTCGGAATCGACTAAGTTTTTGTGACACCCCAGACTGACGAGACAGACCGTTTCTTTCATTTCTTTGGAAATTCATAATCCCCTCTCACCCCCCTTTAGAAAAGGGGGGAATGGGGGGATTTGAAATGTATTTTCGTAAAAATTATACCTCACCGATAGCCTTTTTCCAATGGGGGATCTCATAGGGGTTGTTTTATCCATCTAAAAAGTGCAAAATTAAATTAATCCCCCCTCTCCCCCCTTTATTAAAGGGGGGTTGGGGGGATTAGAGAAGGTAAAACGATGGGATTAATTCAAGAGCAGTATGAGAAATTAAGGAAGAAAGTGAAGAAGTCTGAGTTGGAAAACCAAAGGCGAGCATTCAAAGAGACCCGGAATCGTCAGAAGGCAAATCTTTCCTTGATGGATGACTTTGAGAAGATCAAAGAACGGGTGAAACAGATTCGGTCTGAGTCAGTGGGAAACTGGGATCTTCTCCAAGAAGCGATCTCCCGTCTAGAGAGGAATCAGTTTAAAGTCATTGAGGCGAAAGATTCAAAGGAGGCCTGTGAGATTCTGTTGAAAGAAATCGGTAAGGAACGACTCGTGGTCAAATCGAAATCGAATATTTCCAAGGAGATCGGCCTTACTCACTTTCTCATCCAGCATGGCATCGAAGTCATTGAGACAGATATTGGTGATCGGATCACTCAGATCGCTGGCCAACGGGCCTCCCACTATACCGGACCAGCCTGCCATCTCTCCCGTTATGATATTGCCAAGATCCTCTCCAAACATTTGGAGAAGGAGATTCCACCCGTTCCCGAGGATGAGATGGGGGCAGTGAGGGAAGATATCGAATCTTATCTGAAGAAGGCGAGGGTCGGGATCACAGGCGTCAATGCGATTACAGCGAAGGAGGGAACGGTTTTAATCCTCCACAACGAAGGCAATGTCACCCGGGTCCGAATGAGGTCAAAACACATCATCATCACTTCCATTGACAAGGTCTATCCCCGATTAGAGGATGCCATTGTCATGTTGAGACTGGAGACCTATCTGGCCACGGGGACCCTTTTCCCTGCCTTTATCGATATCGTTGCGGGAAGGTCCAAATCTTCAGATATAGAAAAACAGGTTTTTTACGGAGTCCATGAGCCGGATTCAGTGGTCGTCGTCCTATTGGATAACGGAAGAAGACGGATTTTAGAAGATAAGAAGGATTTCTCTGACCTTCTCAGTTGTATTGGGTGCGGCAATTGTCTTCTCGACTGTCCGACCTATAATTCAGTTGGTCCCTCCTTTGGAACGGATGGAATGCTGGGCGGAAGGGGAGTAGCCCTTGCCTCTCTTCAGAAAGGAATCAGGGAAGGGATTGAGGATGGCCTCTTTCTCTGCACCACCTGTGGTCTCTGTGGAGAGGTCTGCCCAGTGGGCATCGATGCAGGGAAAAGAGTTAAAGACCTGAGAAGATCGAGTCTGCAAGATCGTGAAATCTATATCCAACTCAATGAAGTCACCCAGCTTCAAAACACGATTGATCAGTACGGAACGCCCTATGGAGAGATGGCTCGGGCCGATTTTTCTTCTCTGAAGAAACATTCCCCTGTAGTCCTCTACATCGGTTGTGTGGGAATGAGCATAGAGACTGAAACCGCAAGCCACGCCATTGAACTCCTTCATCGGTTAGGGATCGATTTCACCCTGATCGATGAGGTCTGTTGTGAAGCCGTGAAAGATGAAACCGGATCCAGCCCCAACCCAGAACGAATTCGTATGAATATAGAGAAGGTGAAGGAGGTTGGAGGAGGAGAGGTGATCTTCCTCTGCCCTACCTGTCTTAAAACTTTTTTGGAATATGATAAGGAACATCCATCAGGTCTCATTTTTGAAACCATTCTCTCCTATCTAAATAAGAATTTTTCTTTCACTTCCATGGAAATCGATCCAACAACGGTGACTTATCATGACCCTTGCCACCTGGGAAGGGGGCTTGAGTCCTTCGATGGAACAAGAGACCTGCTGAAAGGCCTTGGAAGCAAATGGGTCGAGATGGAACATCACCATCGGGAATCCCTCTGTTGTGGAGCAGGAGGAGGAGTGAGGGGGTTTTATCCAAAATTTTCGAGGGAGATTGCACGAAGGAGGGTGAAAGAGGCAGAGGAGGTGAAGGCAGATATCCTACTTACGGACTGCCTCTCGTGTAAACATAATCTGAAACAAGGGGTGCCGTGGGAAGGGAAGATGAAAGTGGTGACCACCCCGGAATATCTTCTGGAATGGATAGAAGCAAGAAAGATTCAGTTCTCACGAAAGAAAATACCTTCCTAATGCTTTTTCATTTCCTGCCTGCGTTAAAATTTCGATTTTCCATCGGCTACTGATTTTACGTTTTGCGCTATGCTCTTGCACCATGCGTTATATTTTTTGTGTATTGACAAATCGAAGTTTCGTGGTAATTTTTTCCTAATGAATGGTGCACCACAAAAATATCGCTATATTTCCGAGAGCGCTTGAGTCGATTGCAAGCCATCGAGAAGATTATCAAACATAGTTTTATTTTTGGGGTACACCACGAATTGAGGGCCACGACAGTGAATCGGGATTATGATGTTATCGTGGTGGGCGCAGGACCAGGGGGATCAACGGCTGCCAGGTTTTGTGCCCAGGCGGGGTTAAAAACTCTCCTCATTGAGAAGGAACGGCTACCCAGATACAAACCCTGTGGAGGTTGCCTTTCCTTTAAAACGGTTCATTTGCTCGATTTCGATCTCAGCCCGGTGTTGGAGAACACCATTTATGGAGTGAAATTCTCTTATTGTTTTGAAGATTCATTTTCTATCCAATCCACTCAGCCGATGGCATTCTTGGTGATGAGGGATCGATTAGACCAGTTTCTGGTAAGGAAAGCTCTGGAAAAAGGGGCAGAAATATTAGAAGGCGAGAGAGTGGTGAGGGTGGAAGAGAAGGAACATTGGGTAGAAGTGGAATTAGCAAGAGGGGAGAAGCTTCGTTGTGAACACCTCATCGGTGCAGATGGTGCCAGAAGTGTCGTGGCAAAATCATTATCCCTGTTGCCGCAGAAGGGCAATGGAAAAGGGATTGGGCTCGAGAGTGAGATTCCCTTTCAGTCAACCTTCAATTTCCCAAAAGAAGATTTTCACCACATCCATTTAGATTTCGGTCGAACCCCCAGTGGCTTTGGCTGGGTTTTTCCAAAAAGAGAAAGACTCTCTGTGGGTATCGGCGGAATGTTTATCGATGCGGGGAAGACCAATCTCCATCAATGCTTCATCAATTTCCTCAACGGGCTGAGCTACATCAATAAGGGAGAGGCAGGAAAAGTCATGGGACATCCCCTTCCCTCCTTTTATGATGAAGGGCAAAGGGTTTCACAGGGAAGGGTTCTTCTGGTAGGTGATGCTGGCTATCTGATCGATCCTCTGACCGGGGAGGGTATCTATTATGCCATTCGAAGTGGAATGTTAGCTGCGGATGCAATCCTTCAATCGAAGGAGAAAGGCATTCTCCCTTCGGATCTATACCAGACGGCTGTGCGTGTTGCCATCTTTGAGAATTTGAAATGGGCTCTCCTTTTTGCTCGATTCGTCAAACGGTTTAACAAATTGTCTTATCAAACTCTAAAACACTATCCTGAATTAGGAACCCTCTATCTACAGGTATTGGAGGGGAGAGAGACCTACCGAGGATTTGTGGAGAGGGTGAAACAAAGGGTGAAAGGTTTCCTTAAAGGACGATTCAGTGATAAGATCAAAAGGGCAATGGCGGGGATCTAAACTCTCTTTGGTTTCCAATTCGTCGTTAAAGACATTAAGAACGAAGCTAAGAAGAATCACCCGTCTTTTGGAAAAAAGATATGGTGTTCCCCAGAGGAAGAGAAGGGGTGATCCAGTTGATATCCTCATCCAGACCATTCTCTCACAGAACACCAACGATCGAAATCGAGACCGAGCCTATCAGAGATTGAAGACCCAATTCCCCCATTGGGAAGATGTCCTCAGAGCAAAGACAGGAGCAGTCATTCGGGCCATCCGACCGGGCGGATTGGCCGAACAGAAAGCAAGGTGTATCTGCCAGATCCTGCGATGGATTAAGAAGCGTGAAGGGAAATTGGGCCTCCTCTTTTTAAAAAAGATGAGTTCCGAAGAGATCAAGAAGACCCTTGAAGGGCTCAAAGGGATCGGCCCCAAAACCGTTCACTGTCTCCTTCTTTTTGGCATGGGAAGGGAGGCTTTCCCAGTGGATACTCATGTCCTCAGAGTGGGGAAGCGTATGGGTTTTATTCCAGAATGGATGAATGCAGAAAAAGCACATGAATGGATGGCTCCGCTCATCCCGGAGAAGAAGTCTCTGTCACTGCACCTGAACCTCATCCGATTTGGAAGAGAAATCTGTAAAGCAAAGAACCCTCAATGCGACAGTTGTTTTCTTAGAAAAGAATGCCTCTATATGAGGTGAGCCATCAGAAACAAATTAAATAATGTGAGAATAACCAATGATCAAGCACCAATAATCAAATAATAATCAATATCCAAATTCCAATGCCCAAACATTGTTTGGTTATTGGGTAATTGGAATTTGTTTGAAATTTGGGATTTGGTGATTGGGATTTTGGAATGAAGGATCTTCTCAGAAAACTGCTCCATATCGAAGATACGCCTGAACGAACTGCTCTGGCCTATTCCATTGGAGTTTTCTCAGGGTTCTCGCCATTTTTAGGGTTTCACACCCTGGCGGGTTTAGCGATCGCTTTTTTATTCAACTTGAACCGAGTAGCGATCCTTTTAGGGGTCTGGTCAAACACTCCTTGGTGGATCGTTCCCTATTATACGATCGCCACATGGGTGGGGATGTGTGTAACGGGATTTCGAATCGACAAGGTGACTCTCAAGGAGGTGTTCCAATTGGGAATGGATCAAGGATTCATGAGTTCGGATTTTTGGAGTCGGGTCGCCTCGCAATGGGGCCTTCTCCTCTCTTTTGTGATCGGATCTTTGATCCTGGCCGCTCTCCTCAGTTTGATCGCCTATCCTCTCTCTTTGAAATTGATTAAATTTTATCGTTCACATAAAAAAGCAAAGAGCTAAGGGCAAAGAGCATAGATCTTAAAGCTGAAAGCTCAATGCTCAAAGCTCAAAGGGTTTACCTTTCAGCTTTCAACTTTGAGCTTTAAACTGCAAGCCCTATGCTCTATGCTTTGCTATTATCCTTGACACCTGTGCTGTTTTGATAGAAAAATAATTATATATGGCAAAAGGGTTAAAAGGAAATCGTTCGCCTTTTCATTCGTGGTTCGAATCCCAACCATGGGAGAGTTGGAGACGTATTGGATTGACCGGACTCGTGGGTTCTTCTAAAGCCTACTTCTTATCGCATTGGAGAGAAAGGGTAACGGGTCCTCTTTTGATCATCGTTCCTTACCTTCGGAATGCCGAATCTCTTCTCGAAGATCTTCGATTTTTTCAGAAGGAGACGAATGATCTTTCGTTCCTCTTCCCTGAATGGGAAGCCCTCCCTTATGATGAAATTCCCCCTCATCCAGAAATCGTTAGGGAAAGGGTGAAATGTCTCTTCTCCCTCTTGAAGGGTGACGAGGTGGTGATCGTCTCTTCCATCAAGGCGTTGATGCAGAAGGTTCTCTCCCCTCTCGACTTAAGAGAATCTCTCTTTTCTCTTTTCATGGGAGAAGAGATGAATCGTGAACACTTAGTCAATTTTCTTCAGGAGAGCGGATATACCTCAGTGAGGATCGTGGAGGAGAGAGGGGATTTTAGCCTCCGGGGGGCGATCATCGATATCTACACCCCCTTCTATGAAGAACCCTTGCGATTGGAATTTGATGGGGACCGATTAGAGTCCATCCGAAGATTTGACCCAGAGACCCAGCGTTCCATCGCGCAGGGAATGATTGAAAATGCCATTCTTCTTCCAGCAAGGGATATTTCAAAAGATTCCCCTCATCGACCCTTGACCACCCTTTTTGATTATCTGAAGGAGAACGGGGTGGTCTTCGTTGAGGAAGGAGACGAAGTGGAGAGGGAGGCAAAGGCCTTCTCCAATCTGGTCAAGGAACATTATGAAAAGGCCTTTTTGAAGAAAGGCTCTGTCCCTCTTCCGGATTCCACATATCTCAGTTTTGAGGATGTCTCCGTTCCCTTAGAGAAATTTCAAACGGTTTTTCTCCAGGAAGGGCCAATTGCCCCTCCCCAATGTCAGCCCATCTTCTCTTTTGAGATGGAACCCAATGACGATCTTCGAAGGGAGATGAAGGCTGCCCTCTCTGTAAAAGGCGGCCTTGCCGAGACCTCCCCCTTCTCTATCTTTTTGAAGAAACTTCGTGACTGGCAAGAAAAAGGAATGAAAATATTCATCGTTTCCCATACCCCAGGCCAGGCTGAGAGGTTAAGAGATCTTCTCTCCCATTATGAAGTGGCATCCCATTTGGAAAAAGCGAGAGGCTTTAGAGAGGTCGTGGATCAACCTGAGAAGGCTCTCATCCTCTTCATCGGGCCGCTCTCCTCAGGGTTTCGAAACCCCGGAGAGGGATGGGTTCTTCTGACGGAAGAGGAAATCTTTGGTGAGAGAAGGAGGCTAAGCGAAGGGAGGGTTCAGACCCGCTTGTTGCAAGCAGGAAGGCCACCTCTCTCTTCTACTGAACTCCGAGAGGATGATTTTATCGTTCATATCGATTATGGCGTAGGCCTCTACAGAGGGCTGAGACATTTGAGCATCGAAGGCGTTTCGAACGATTACCTCCTTTTGGAATATCTTGAAGGAGATAAGCTCTTTGTTCCTGTGGATCGGCTCAATTTAATTCAACGTTATGTCGGAGGTGATGGGAAGCCTCCTAAACTGGATAGGTTAGGAAGCAACTCGTGGCAGAGGGCGAAGAAGAGGGTGAAGGCCGCTGTGTCAGAGATGATCAAAGAGATCCTTGACCTCTACGCAGCGAGACAAGTCTTCAAAGGTTTTAACTTTTCTCCTCCAGATCAACTCTACAAAGAGTTTGAAGCCACCTTTGAGTATGAGGAGACTCCGGATCAGATCAAGACCATTGAAGAGGTGATGAAGGATATGGGAAACCCAAAACCCATGGATCGCCTGATCTGTGGGGATGTGGGGTATGGTAAGACAGAAGTAGCCATTCGAGCCGCCTACCGCACTGTGATGGATGGAAAGCAGGTTGCCATTTTAGTCCCCACCACGGTTCTGGCCCAACAACATCATCAGACCTTCTCTGCCCGTTTTAAGACTTATCCAGTGGTGATCGAAATGTTGAGCCGTTTTAAAAGTCCTCGGGAGCAGAAGGAGATTCTAAAACGACTGAGAGAAGGAAAAGTAGATATTGTGATCGGGACACACCGACTCCTTCAGAAGGATGTGACCTTCAGAGATCTAGGGCTGGTGGTGATTGATGAGGAGCATCGATTTGGCGTTTCTCACAAAGAGAGATTGAAGGAAATCAGAAGATTAGTGGATGTGATCACCCTCACCGCCACTCCCATTCCAAGGACTCTCCAGATGGCCATCTCTGGCATCCGAGACCTCAGCCTCATCCAAACCCCTCCTGAAAATCGTCTCTCCATCCGTTCCTTTGTCGTTCGTTACGATGACGAAGTTATCCGAGAGGCAGTCCTGAGGGAATTCAGTCGAGGAGGTCAAGTCTTCTTCGTCCACCATCGAGTCCAAAACATCCATGCGATGGCTAACCATTTGAAACGGCTCATCCCGGAGGCCTCCCTGGCCATTGCCCACGGCCAGATGAGAGAGAAGGAGTTGGAAAAGGTGATGTTCCAGTTCGTCAAGGGAGAGTATAACCTTCTTCTCTGCACCAGTATCATCGAATCCGGTTTGGACATCCCAACGGCTAACACGATCCTGATCAACCATGCAGAACAGTTTGGTCTGGCAGACCTCTATCAACTCCGGGGGCGAGTCGGTCGAGGGAGTCATCAGGCCTATGCCTATCTCTTCATTCCCGGAGAACTCACTCTTTCCAAGGATGCCATGAAAAGGCTCCGGGCGATTCAGGAATTGAGCGAGCTGGGGTCTGGGTTCAAACTGGCCATGCATGATTTGGAGATTCGAGGGGCAGGAAACCTCCTCGGGCCATCCCAATCCGGACATATTGCAGCCGTGGGGTTTGAACTCTACACCCAGTTGATGGAGAAGGCTGTCCGGGAGTTAAAAGGTGAGGAAGTGATGGAAGAGATCACCCCGGAGATCCACTTCCATCTTCCTGCCTTCATTCCGGAATTCTATGTGGAGGATCCAGCAGAGCGATTGAGTCTCTATCGAAGACTCTCTTTCTCTCGTTCCGATGATGAAGTGGAGAGGATTCGGGAAGAGATGGTGGATCGTTTTGGGAGGATTCCTATGGAAGTGGATCACCTCCTTGAGGTGATCAAAGTGAAAATTCTTCTGACGAGATTGTCGATCAGAAAGTTTGAGGAGACGCCTTCCCAATTGGTTCTCACATTCGACGAGGCGACCCGAGTCTCTCCGCAAAGAGTGGTGGAGTTGGTCCATCGAGGAAAGGGCAAATATCGATTGACCCCAGAGTCCAAATTGATCGTCGAAGGATGGCCCGAGGTGAAGAAGGACCCGTTTGGAGCGGCCAAAAAGCTATTGCAAGCATTGGCCTGATATGATAGATTTCTAATGGAATTTACTCAGATCCATTGGAGACAGAGAGAATGATGACAAAAAGACTTATTTTCTTTGGAATTTCGGTCCTCTTTTTTTCCTGGTTCTTGGGTTGTGAGAAATCGGGAGAGAAAGGGTTAGGGAGTAAAGAACTGGTCAGGATCAACAATGTTTCCATCCCCCTTGAAGAGTTTCGTCAGATATCGGAAAAGCAACCTCTGGAGGGGAAAATGAGGCTGTTGAACGAAAAGGGGCTGAGGGATTTTCTTGATAACTACGTGATTACTCGAGAGGTGCTCTATCAGGAATCGAAGCAGAAGGGCCTTGATCAAAATAAAGAGATCGTGACGAAGGTGGAAGATTTCAAGAGAGCAATGGTCATCGATGCCCTTCTCGAAGAGGTACTGAAAGGGAAGGGCGAAGTCTCTGAGAATGAGGTCCAGAAATATTATAAAGAGAATGAAAATCGTTTTACCGAGCCTCAAGAGATAAAGATCCGTCACATTGTTGTCAACTCAGACCCCATTTTGAAGGAAGTGTTGACGAAGCTCGCAAGGGGTGAAAGTTTTGAGAATTTAGCATTCACTTACAATATCGATAAATCCCGGGAGAATGGGGGGGATCTCGGATATATCCGGAGAGGGCAATTGGCCCCTTCGTTTACCCAGTTTGAAGAAACGGCTTTTTCGCTCAGGGAAAGAGGGGAGGTCAGCGAGATCGTCAAGACACCTTTTGGATACCATCTCATCCAATTGGTAGAAAGACGGGGGACCGCCTTAAAACCATTCAATCAGGTCAAAGAAAAGATCCGCTCCTTCCTCCAGACAAAGAAGAGACAGGATGCCTACCTCGAATATGTGAAAGAAGCGAAATCGAGAGCCAAGATTATTGTCAACGAAAAGTTATGGGACGAAGAAGAGAAGAAGGAGGTAAAGCCAAAAGAAGAGAGGAAATGATTTCAATGAGTTATAGAAAATTTAAGATGCAACCCTTTTTTACCCCGTTAGAAAGCCCCGCTATTTATGGCGGGGATGGAGAAAAAAATGTTCATTCCTTATTGAGGGTGGGGTTCAAAGCCCCGCCCTTTCTAACGAGGTTTACTTTGCTCCTTATTTTCTTTTTTGTTTGGGGTTGTGCCCAATGGGGAGAGGGGCTCCCTGAACATGTTCTCGCTCGAGTCAATCAGGAACAGATCACAGTCGATGAATTCAATCGAGAATTTAAAGAGTTGATCTCGGAGCCAGGCAAGGAGACAAAGGAGGCGAACCTTAGGGATCTGAAACAGGCCTATCTGGATCAGATGATCGAACGCAAGATCCTCGTCCAAGAAGCCCGTCGATTAGGAATTAAAGTCTCCCAGGAAGAATTGAATCAGGCCATTTTAGAAATCAAAATGGATTATCCCGGGGAAGGATTTGGGGAGAAGTTGGGTCTTAAAGGGATGACTTTGGAAGAATGGAAGGTTCGACTGGGAGAAAAATTATTAGCGGAGAAGATGATCAGAAGCGTCCTCCATTACCGAGGGGAGATCGACGTGAAGGAAGCCCTTCAATATTATGAAACCCACATTTCCTCATTTCAACTTAAACCGAAGGTCAGGGCTCGTCAGATCATTGTGGCAGATGGGGAGGAAGCGATCCAGATCATGAAACGGTTGAAAAAGGGGGAGAGTTTTGAGAAGTTGGCGGTTAAAAAATCACTGGGACCTGAAAGGGTCAATGGTGGGGATTTGGGCTATTTCAGCCAAGGGGAGAAGCCAGCCGAATTCGACCATGTTTTTTCCATGGAGGTAGGAACGATCAGTGATGTGATCAAAAGCCCCTATGGGTATCATATCTTTAAATTGGAGGAAAAAATTGAGCCTCGACAGATTCCTTTTGAAGAGGCGAAGTTAGGGATTCTCCAGGAACTCAGGCAGAAAAAAGGGGAGGAGGAATATCAGAAGTGGCTCAAAGGGCTCAAAGGGAAGGCAAAGATAAAGATCAACAAAAAGTGGTTCAGGGCATGAAAGGGAGAAAGTAGAAGATGAAAAGGGTCATTTTCAGATTCGGGCTCTTTTTCTTTTTATTGTTCGGATCGCTCTCTTCAAGCGAAGCGGTCGTCGATTGTATCGTAGCCGTTGTCAATCAGGAGATCATCACCCTCTCTGAGGTGGAGAAGTGGGCAGGTCCTTTTCAGGAGGAGATCCAAACCAAGGATCGTTTGGAGAGACGGGAACGAGTTCGTGAAGTTTATCGGAAGGTGTTAGAGAAGCTCATTGAGGAGAAGTTAATTGACCAGGAGGTGAAGAGGTCTGGGGTCAAAGTGACCAGTAAGGAGATAGAAGGAGCCCTGGAGGAGGTCAAACGACGAAATGCTGCCACCCAAGAAGATTTAGAGAAGGCTCTGGCTAATGAAGGGTTGACCTTAGAGGCCTATAAAAAGGAGATCGAAAAGAGGCTCCAGCGCATGAAGTTGATCAATTGGGCAGTAAAGGTGGAATCGCAAGCTGGAGAAAGAGAGTGGAGGGATTTTTATCAAAAGAATATCGATCGGTATCGAAGCAATGAATCTTATCGACCCAGCCAAATCCTATTCTTAGTTCCAAAAGGGGCAACACCGGAGGAGATTCGGGAAATTAGGAAGAAGTGTGAAAAGGTCTTAGAAAAAGTCAAGGGGGGAGAGGATTTTGGGGAGATGGTTCTTCTCTATTCAGAAGATATCTCTGCCAAGGATCGAGGGGATTTAGGTTATTTTAAAAAAGGAGAACTCCTCCCCGAATTTGAGAAGGAGGCCCTCCGTCTCCAGGTCGGAGAGGTGAGTGGGATCATTCGAACGAATTTCGGTTTTCATGTTATTAAACTCCTCGATCGGAAAGGAGGAACTCCCCCTCCTTTTGAGGAGGTTATGGAGAAGGTCAAAGCGGACTATTATGAAAAAGAGATGGAGAAAGCGTTTCAACAGTTTCTCAGCACGTTGAAGGAGAAGTCTGTCATCGAGATCAAGCTCTAGTGTAAATCCCAAATTCAATCCCGCCAAGGCGAGACCAAACCTTAAATAATTTTCCAAGCGCCAATGTCCAAAAGACCAAAACAATACAATTAAATCGCTTTCTATACCCCTTTTAAAAAGGGGAAATTCCTGCCATGGACGGGACTCCTCCCTTTGAAAAAGGGAGGCGGGGGAGGGATTTAACGAAGAACTTTGTATGGGGAGTAAGCGTAGCTTTATATCCGAGGTGAGGTCAGAGACAACCATTCAGTTGGTGAAGGGAGTCATGATTTATTCAATGCAGGCCCAATTGGCCCGGAGCGGTTTCCTCGAAGAGATACTTAAAACCGGAGAAAGTATTTGTAGTGTGGATGAATCGCAGGATTGATGTTCAATGGATTATTAAATAAAAGTTGTTTTAGAACCTTCAAAACTTTATCTGACTGAAAAATTCAGTCAATGTAAAGTTTTTTATAGATGATCCCTTCCGTCCGATTTACCGTAATTCGAGAAATTCCTCTTCTACTTTTTCCATTCTTATGTTTGACATAGACGTCTGAGAGGTGTATCCTGTGAACCAGGAAGAGACAGGAGAGAAAACGAATATTGCTAGAACACAGGTGGTACATCGAAAAGATACCACAAAAATTTATGACATCTGAAGATGTGACCCTATTGCATTCTGGATTCCTGCTTTTGCAGGAATGACAAACTAAAAAAAGGGTTGTTTATGACTCTTCCCATCATCGGGATTACCATGGGTGATCCCACTGGTATTGGACCAGAAATTATCGTGAAGGCCTTATCGATGAAGGAGCCGTTTCAAGCCTGCCGGCCCTTCGTCTTCGGGGATCGAGAGGTGCTTTTAAAGACGATTGAAATGTTGGGCCTGAATACTACGGTTGAGATCTTTGAGAAGATTCCAGAGGAAGGATACCTTCCTCAAAGAATCTTTCTTTCCCCCTCGAGTCAATTGAGGGCAGACTCCCTCCGTTTCGGAAAACCGAATCGGGAGTGTGGCGAGGCAATGGTGAAATATGTTGAAGAGGCGGTCAAGTGGGTAAGGACCGGCAAATTGGATGCCATCACCACATGCCCGATCAACAAGCAAGCGATCAATGCAGCCGGGTACCCTTTCGCAGGCCATACAGAACTCTTAGCCCATTTGGTTCAAGCCTCCTCTGTTGCCATGATGTTCTTAGGATCGAGATGGAAGGTCGTTTTAGTCACGACTCATCTTCCACTCAAAGAGGTCTCAAAATGGATCACTTCGGATCGCATTCTTTCCACGATTCGAATGACAGACGAAGGATTGAAAAAATATTTCGGGATCGTCCATCCCAAGATCGCTGTCCTCGGCCTCAATCCCCATTCTGGAGAAGAGAGACTCTTAGGAGAAGAGGAAGAGATGGAGATTATCCCGGCCATTACAATGGCGAGGTCTCAGGGAGTAATGGTCGAAGGTCCCTTTCCTGCCGACTCTTTTTTTAACCTCTCAGGCCCCTTCACCTTTGATGCTGTGATTTCCATGTACCATGACCAAGGCCTCATTCCTGTTAAGATGTCCAATTTTAAGGAGGCCGTCAATCTTACCTTAGGATTACCATTTATTCGTACCTCTGTGGGTCATGGGACTGCATATGACATTGCCGGTAAGGGTTTGGCCGACCCAACCAATCTTATTAACGCGATCTTAGCAGCATCTAATTTATTGAAATTAGCCCATAATCCGTAATCACAAATGAAAAGGCCTGCAATTTCCCTGTCATGCTGGAATTTTTTCAGCATCTCACAAAAAAGGCTAAACCAGATCCTGAAACGAGTTCAGGATGACAATTATGGATTATGGATTAATGAAAAGATTAATGAAAAGATGTTGACAAAAGAACGGATTTGGGCTAATAAACATAACTCGTGAAAATTATCTTTTGAAGGTTTCACCAACTGTTTACCCCGTTAGAAAGCTGCGCCATTTATGGCGGGGGTGTAAAAAGAAAATGTTCATTCATTATTTACCCCGTAGAGTAACGTATGGATTAATCCTTGTTTTTGCACGCCCCTTGGTTTTCCGATCGGCTGCAAAGGCCCGGAATCCTTATACTCACGGGGTGA
>Ga0315274_10003275_pt1 | contig 24131 bp, 20 predicted proteins | sample YL17G02_20_MG_FD_203700 | JGI IMG/M metagenome (GOLD analysis project Ga0315274, IMG submission 203700) | Sediment microbial communities from Yellowstone Lake, YNP, Wyoming, USA - YL17G02_20 | ecosystem: Environmental > Aquatic > Freshwater > Lake > Sediment | place: USA: Wyoming | collected...
CGTGTATTGCCGAGGCGAAGGCCCCGACGGAGCCGAAGCCGAGGCAATACACGTCGCCGCGAACGCCGCAGGCGTCATATAATTCAAACTGCTGTGCGGCCGATGATGATTGTATTCCAGCCGCCAGTTCTCCGCAAGAATCTTCGCAGCTTTGACGCTGTAAAACGGCTGGCGATTATTATGTATCATCCCGAAGCGGGATTTGGGGCTAAACGCATCCCTGGGGGCTAACCGATGCCGGATGTTGGCGGTGTTACTTGCCAACGATGATTCTTTGTGCTATATTTGTTATTACCGGGGTGTAGCTCAGTTTGGCTAGAGCGCTTGGTTCGGGACCAAGAGGTCGCTGGTTCAAGTCCAGTCACCCCGATTTTTGCTCGCCCAGCGAGCAAAAATAGAGCAGTGGAACAGTAGAACCACGGGCTGGAAGCCCGTGCTACAGTAAATCGACTGGGTCGATGTCGATGGCGATGGTAACGGCTGGGCGAATAGGGGGGGCTTTGCGAAGAGTTACGAACAACTTGTGCAAAATGGCGGGCTGGGGGGCCTGGAGGATAATTTGCAGCCGATGGAAGGTTTGTATCCGGCTGATTATGGCAGGCATAGGGCCGCGAACCTTGACCTGCAAGTGTTCGTCAGACACAATCCGGTCAATCCTTTCTCGTAGCGCATTGGCGGCCAGTTCGAGTTTTTCGTAGGTCCTGTCCCGCAGGGTAATCAAAGCCAGGCGCCAGAAGGGGGGCAGGTTGCAATTTTGTCGGTGCTTCAATTCCTCTTTGACAAAGCCATCGAAGTCGCCTTTGAGGGCAAATTGAATCGCGGGCTGGTTGCCTAAAAATGTTTGGACGAAGACGATGCCTTTTTTGGCGGAGCGGCCCGCGCGGCCTGCCACCTGGCTAATCAGTTGAAACGTTCTTTCGTTGGCCCTGAAATCGGGCAGATAAAGCGATGTATCTGCGCTGATGATGCCGACAAGTGTGACGTTGGGGAAGTGCAGGCCCTTGGCCAGCATCTGTGTCCCGGCCAGAACGTTAATCCGCCCGTCGCTGAAATCTCGCAGCACGCGATAATAGTCGGCCCCTTTCATTGAATCGCTGTCCACCCGCGAGACCTTTGCCTGTGGGAATCTCTTAGCCAGTTCCTCTTCGAGGCGTTGTGCGCCGAGGCCAATCATCGCCATACCTTTGCCGCAGAGGGGACATTTTTCGGGGACGAGTGTTTGTGAGCCGCAATAATGACAGACTGCGCAGCCGGTGCGTATATGTTTGCCTGTAATTGTGGCGAATTGGGCGACGCTTCGCCCTGGCCCGACTTCGCTATCGCTACGCCGGGCAGGCGTTTTATGAAATGTCAGCGTTACGTCGCAGTTTCGGCAGTGCAGAATGTGTTTGCAGGAAGGGCAGAATATGAAGTTGCTGTAGCCCCGGCGGTTCAAAAGCAAAATTGCCTGTTCGTTTCTCGACAACGCCTCACTAAGTTGATTCGCAAGCGGATCACTTATCAGTTCTGACGCGTATTCCCGCATATCCACCAGCCGCATTTCGGGAAAGGGCAGGTTCATCACCCGTTTCGGCAGGCGGACAATACCGTAGATGTTCTTTTTGGTTTGACAATTTTGCAGCGTTTCCAGCGAGGGTGTAGCGCTGCCTAAAATGCAATGGGCGTTGCACAGTTGTGCGCGTTTGATTGCGACGTCCCTGCCGTGGTAACGCGGGGCGGTATCCTGCTTGTAGCTTGGCTCGTGCTCTTCATCGACGACGATAAGGCCGATATTCGCCAGTGGAGCGAAAATTGCCGAGCGGGCGCCGATTACGACGTTGGCTTGGCCCGCCTTAATTTTTTGCCACTGTGTATTGCGTTGAGGAGCCGTGAGTCCAGAGTGCATTACCGCTATTCGCTCGAATCGGGCGCTGAAACGCTGAATTGTCTGCGTGGTCAGGGCGATTTCGGGAAGCAGCACGATTGCGCTTTTGCCTTTCTTGAGGACTTCATCGATGGCCCTTATGTAAAGCTCGGTCTTGCCGCTGTCGGTAACACCGTGCAAAAGCGTCACGCTGAAATTACTGTTGTTTATTCTGCCGGTTATATGTGCAAGCGCCTTTTGCTGGTCTTCATTAAGGACCACCTTCTCCGTCTTTATCATCATACCTTCGGGCACAGCGGGCAGTGCTCTCAAGACCGTTCTTTGTGCGATTTTGATAATAGCTTTATCGGCGAGATTTTTGACGGGTAAATCGGTGCAGTCAACCTCTGTGAGCAGTTCGTTCAATTCGACGGCTGTTTCCTGCTCGTATGCCCCCACATCTCTTAACCGCTGCACAACCTGTTTTTGCTTTTTGCCCTTTAACTGGCCGGCGACCTCGTCAATCCTGTCCGGCTCAATCGCAAGATAAACGTATTTTTCCTTCTTTTCACCTGCGCCTTTTTTGACCGCCGCAGGCACCATCGCGCCAAGCACAACCCCAAGCGGACAAACATAATAGTCGCTAATCCAGCGGGCCAGCTCCATCAGCCCATTATCAATCAACGGCTCTTTGTCAACGACATCGGATATTATTTTGAGTTTGAACTTTTTCCGCGGCACTGTCGGGCTTATGTCGGTTTCAACTTGTGGTGAGCTTGTCGAACCCACGCAAAATCCTGTTTCGAGTTTGTTTGCTTTGCCGAAAGGGGTTTCGACTCTTTGGCCTACTGTAACGGGCCAAAGCTTGTCCGGCACAAGATAATCAAACTCGGAATCGATACCTGATTCGAATGCTACGCGAATGACGTGCCCGTGGTCATCCCCCTCTTGGCTGGAATCCATTTTCTCGAACAATTCGCCGGTTTGATACTTGCGCATAGCACACCGATTGTCCCAGTTGAGCAAAAGAGTGTCAAGGTTGGCACATGCAGTAACCGGTCGAGGATTGTGATTTGAGTTTGTAGATAAAAACTGGATTCCCGCTTTCGCGGGAATGACAGTTATGAAATATACTGAGCATTGTAACGGTTGAGATTAGAGTTTGAAATGTTCGGCGGCGAGTTTGTTGATGTGGTCGGCGATGGCGAGGGAGGCGGTTGCGGCGGGGGAGGGGGCGTTCAGGACGTGAATTGTGTTGCCGTGCGGCTCGATTACAAAGTCATCAATCGGCGAACCGTCGGCCCCGACGGCCTGTGCCCGGACGCCTGAATTGCCGGGCACCAAATCTTCCTTACTTATTGAAGGCACTAATCGTTGAAGCTGTCGAACAAACAGTTTTTTTGAAAAAGCCCTGACGTATTCGCCAAGGCCGTATCGCCAGTGTTTGAAAAACAGTTTCAACGTCCCCAAGTACGTTAGCGATTCCCACGTGTCACTTAAGTTAAAGTCGAGTTTGCCATATCCCTCGCGCTTGAAAGAAAATATCGCGTTTGGCCCGCACTCGACGCCTCCATTTATCATTCGCGTGAAGTGCACGCCCAGAAACGGGAACGTCGGGTCGGGGACAGGGTAAATGAGGTTTTTCACCTTGCCCTGTGCCTCAATTTTGAGGTCATAGTAATCGCCGCGGAAGGGGACGATTCTCATTTTTATATTGGCGCCGTCTAACCGGGCGATTGTGTCGCTGAAGAGGCCCGCGCAATTGACAACAAAGCGAGTTGAAACTGTTCCCTGATTTGTTGAAACGGCTGTGCAGTCAATTCGCTTGTCGAAGCCGACGACCTTGTGTGACGTGAGGATTTTATTTTCAGGGTTTTGTCGTTTTATCAGCTCAGCCAGTTTATTTGCGACCGCGACGAAGTCGATTATGCCGGTGCAGGGGACTTTGATGCCGGCGATGCCGGCGCAAAATGGCTCGATTTGTTTAATTTCAGCGGGGCCGATTTTTTGGATGCTTTCGATGCCATTTTGGATGCCGTTATTGAAGATGCGGTCGAGGCCGGGCAGTTCTTTCTGGTGCGTTGCGACGATGATTTTGCCGCAGATTTCGTAAGGGATATTGTGCTGTTTTGCAAAGGCGACAATTTGTTTTCTGCCGTCTGTGCAGGTTTTGGCCTTTGCTGAGCCGGGCTTGTAATATAATCCGGAGTGAATCACGCCTGAATTGTGGCCGGTTTGATGGCTGGCTAATTTTGGTTCTTTCTCCAGAACCGCAAGTCGTATGTCGGGCCGGCTCAAAGCGATTTTGTATGCGCTTGCCAGACCCACAATCCCCCCGCCAATAATGACGATGTCGAAATCAGCTTTTTGCATTTTTAAGGTTACATATCGGGAACGACTTCGGGATACAACTGGCCTGTGGGGCTTATCTTAAAAACGTAGATGAGGCCTTCTTTGAGGCGTGTATAAACGACGTTGCCGTAAATCGCAGTTATGCCGTCCTGTTTCAATTTTTCCGGGTCGTTTGCCAAGTCCCAGATATTCGACCAGAACAATTCTTTTTGCTTAATGGGTAGGCGACCCAATAAATCCGCGTATCTCGCCGGCTCGGCTCCAGGGCTTTCAATCGGGAATCCTGCCTGCGGCGCCATACCTTCGTCATAAACCCTTCGCCACAGGTACATCGCCCGCTCTTTGCCATCCATTACCATTTTGTCGCCGAATTTCACAATCAGCGCATCGAAGTGAACGATGTCCCCTTCTATTGTGTAATCCTTTTCGACGATTTTTTTCAATTTATCGTCTCTGGCCGTCTCGACAAAGCGAAGCTTGGTAACGACCTTGCCGTCTCTGGTTTCCTGCGAGGTTACCTTGGCATATCCAATTTGCTCCTCGGCTGTCAGATTCGTAATTGCGTTTTTCAACTGCTTATTTTCGTTGAGCAATTGATGAATTGTCATTTCCCGAAGGAGATACCCCCGCCCAAAATATCCGGCCGCCACAAGCACCGCCGCAAGTATCACTAATGTCGAGATTTTGACTTTTCCGTTTTTCATAGGTCAGTTCGGCAGCGTAAATCCCCTGAACATAAAATAGGCAGCACCCAATAGGCACAACCCCGCCCAGAGGAAATCAATCTTCAGCGATTGCTTCATATATATGACGCAAAAGCCGGCAAAGACGCTCATCGTTATTATTTCCTGGATGACCTTCAACTGGGCCAGCGAAAAGAACTGAAAGCCGAGCCGGTTAGCCGGCACCTGCAGGCAATACTCGAAAAACGCCACCAGCCAGCTTGCCACAATGGCGATAATCACCGCCCTGCCCCTCAGGTCCTTTAGATGCCCATACCAGGCATAAGTCATAAACAAATTAGAACCAACCAGCATAACAATCGGCGTCATCAACCTCATAATACGTCTTTTCCTTAAAGCATCCAATAAAGTGTCATTCCGGCCACCGGCCGGTGATTCCCAAAACATTATCCTAATATCATCGACCCTCCTGCTGCAAATCAATCACCACTTAAACCCAGAATCTCCACACTCACTTCACGCAATACGCGATACTCACGACGCAAGACGGGATATGTATTGATATTTCCCGCTTATAACCATAACATAAATCCCCTTGCGAACGACACTAACCGTTGAAACGAGGTTGACCCCGTGAGATAACGTCTTGCGGGGATAGAAAGAAGCGATTAAACAATATCTCACGGGGTAAAGGTGCCGATTTACGAATATAAATGCGATGACTGCGGCAAGATAACCGAGCTGCTGGAAAGCAGCGGTAACAAAGCCCAAAGAAAGTGCGCCCACTGCGGCGGCAAGAAACTGACAAAGCAATTGTCTGTTTTTTCAGCACAGGTCAAAGAAGGGCAGTCAAAGAAATGCTTCGGCTGCAGCGATAACAGTTGTCCCCACTCGAAACGGTAAATTGAAATTAGGCGGGGTAAACCCCGCCCTACAAGAGCTGGATTCCCGCTCCGCCACAGGCGGATAAATTTCGCGGGAATGACAAAATATGGATGACAAAAAAGGCGGCTATAACTTTAACGCGATTGAAAAGAAGTGGCAGCAATATTGGGAAGCCAACAAGACGTTTGCGGCCATTGACTGCGACACGCACAAACCCAAATACTACGTTCTCGATATGTTCCCATACCCAAGCGCACAGGGCCTTCACGTCGGCCATCCGGAGGGTTACACCGCCAGCGACATCGTCGCCCGCTACGAGCGAATGAAGGGTTTCAACATCCTGCACCCGATGGGGTGGGACGCTTTCGGGCTGCCGGCTGAACAATACGCCATCCAGACAGGCACTCATCCAGCCGAGACGACGCAGAAAAGCGTCGACGGTATACGCCGGCAAATCAAATCGCTGGGCTTCAGCTACGACTGGGACCGGGAAGTCAATACCACCGACCCAAACTATTATAAATGGACGCAGTGGATTTTCCTGAATCTGTTCAACTGTTACTTTGACGAAAAAGAGCAGAAGGCAAAACCCATCAACCAACTGCCTGTCCCGCCGGGTTTGTCCGGGGATGAAAAACGAAGGTATATCAACGACCATCGGTTGGCCTACGAAGCAGAAATGCCAGTCAACTGGTGTCCGGCCATGGGGACAGTTCTTGCCAACGAGGAAGTGGTAGGGGGGGTAAGCGAGCGGGGTGGGCACCCCGTTATCAGAAAGCCGATGCGACAGTGGCTGCTGCGCATCACGGAATACGCTGAGCGATTACTGGAAGACCTCGCAGAGGTTGACTGGCCCGAGCCAATTAAGGAAATGCAGCGCAACTGGATTGGCAAGAGTATCGGCGCAGAGGTAGATTTCAAAATTGATGGCCGTAATGATGTCATCCGTGTTTTCACAACCCGGCCTGATACGCTCTTCGGAGCGACTTATATGGTGCTTGCGCCGGAGCATCAGTTGGTCGATGTAATCACGGCGAAGGGAAAGAAGGCCGAGGTGAAAAAGTACCGTGAGGAGACCGCCCGCAAAAGCGACTTAGACCGCACCGACCTTGCAAAGGAAAAGACAGGCGTATTCACCGGCGCTTACGCAGTCAATCCCGTCAACGATACAAAAATCCCGATTTGGATTAGCGATTACGTTCTCATCAGTTACGGCACAGGCGCGATTATGGCGGTGCCCGCGCACGATGACCGGGATTTCGAATTTGCGAAGAAATTTAATCTTCCGATTATTCAAGTGGTTGAGCCGCCGGATGCGCAACAGGTAAGTTTAGTTGAACAAGGCAAATTATGTTTTACGGGCGACGGAACTGCAATAAACTCGGGCCAGTTCACCGGCCTTAAAACACCCGACTTCAAAGAACGGATCACCAACTGGCTTGAGCAAAAAGGATTAGGCAAAAAAGCAATCAATTACAAGCTCCGCGACTGGCTTTTCAGCAGGCAGCGATACTGGGGCGAGCCGATTCCGGTCGTGCATTGTGACAAATGCGGTATTGTGGCGATGCCGGAGTCGGCGTTGCCGCTGAAGTTGCCGGAAATGCGGGATTACACGCCGCCGGCGACCGGCGAGCCGCCGTTATCGAAGGCGACGGAATGGTTGAAGACGATTTGTCCGCAGTGCGGCGGGAAGGCCTTGCGAGAAACAAACACGATGCCCCAGTGGGCGGGAAGCTGCTGGTATTACCTGCGGTATATCGACCCCAACAACAGCGCACGCTCTTGCGACTCGACCAAAGAAAAATACTGGATGCCGGTTGACCTTTATATCGGTGGCGCGGAGCACGCGGTGCTGCATTTGCTTTACGCCCGTTTTTGGCACAAGTTCCTTTTCGATATCGGTTACGTCAGCACCAAAGAGCCGTTCAAAAAATTAGTCAACCAGGGGATGATTCTCGGCGAGGACGGCCAGAAGATGAGCAAGTCGCGCGGCAACGTCGTCAACCCCGACAAGGTCGTCGCAGATTACGGCGCCGATTCGATGCGGCTGTATGAAATGTTTATGGGGCCGCTTGAGGCCGTCAAACCCTGGAGTATGCAAGGACTGGAGGGCGTCTATCGATTCCTGCAGAGGGTCTGGCGACTGGCTGTTGATGAGGAAACTGGCGCACTTGGCGCCAACGTGCAGGATACGAGCGCAGATGAGGCGACCGCGCGATTATTGCACCAGACAATCAAGAAGGTTGGCGGCGACGTCGAGACCTTCAATTTCAATACTGCTATCAGCGCGATGATGATTTTAACCAATCACCTTGCCAAGCAACCCGTCGTGCCGAAGAGCGTTGTTGAAACGTTAGCACTGATTTTGTCGCCTTTTGCCCCGCATATCGCGGAGGAGCTTTGGCAGAAACTCGGACACAACAAAACCATTGCTTACGAGTCGTGGCCGAAGTTCGACCCGGAACTCGTAAAGGAAGCCGAAATTGAGCTGGCCATTCAGGTCAACGGCAAAATCAAAGATAAAATCGTCGTTTCTGCCCAGGCGGATGATGAGCAGATAAAGCAAAAGGCGCTGGCAAGCGAGAAGGTCATTGCCGCCCTTGCCGGTAAACAGCCGAAAAAGGTAATCGTCATCAAGTCCCGGCTGGTGAATATTGTCGTTTAGAAAGTAGTCATAGCAATGCACAGTGAATGCAGCAGAAGATGCTTTCTTATGCGAGGCGCAGGCGTGGCAGCAGGATTGGCGCTGGGGGGCGTTGGACTTGGCGGTTGTAATAATCAGTCCAGAAAAGGAGCAGATGAAAAGATGGCATCGGAAATGATTGCTTATTGTGGACAAAATTGTGTCAAGTGCCGAATTTATCTTGCGACAAGAGAGACAGACCTTAAAAAACAAAGGCGAATGAGGGAGCAGATTGCCCGCTATATCACGAAACACTTTGGCATAGAAACCCGCTTGGAGGATGTAACTGACTGTGACGGTTGCACGACGAAAGATGGGAGACTGTTCTCAGAATGTCAAAAGTGCCAAATAAGGAAGTGCGCAAGGGAGAAGGGCCTTGAGAATTGCGCATATTGCGGTGAATATGCCTGCGATAAACTGAGCAAGCTTTTTGATTCTGGCAGTGTAGATGCAGACGCCAAAAAAAGGCTGGACGAAATAAAGGCCCGGCTATAAATGAAGCCGGTTTGTATTCTGTGATTGCCTGATGCATATCGAAATCGAAGCAAAGCTTAAAGTAAATTCGCTGGCTAAAATAGCGAGAAGGTTAAAAGCCGTCGGTGCCGAGTTCGTTCGGCAAAAGCTGCAGACCGATATATACCTCGATGACAGTAAATCCACGTTGAGAAAGACCGATAGCGCCCTTCGCATTCGCCTACAATGTATTGGTCGTAAAGAACAAACGGTAATAACATTCAAAGGGCCTAAACTAAAAGGGCGTTTCAAACACAGACAGGAGATACAATTCGAGGTTGGCGACGCTCGACTGGCGGAGATGTTTCTTGCCGCGATTGGGTATAAAAAGGCGCTTGCGTTTCAAAAAAAACGGCAGGTCTGGCGGCTTGACCGTTGTGAGGTCGCACTGGATTGCCTGCCTCTTCTGGGCAGCTTTGTCGAAATAGAAGGGCCTGATGAAAATAAAATCGCTGGTGTGCAGAAAAAACTGGGGTTGGCTGATTTGCGGCATATACCGGAAAGTTACGCTGTTTTAATGGAAAGGAAGCTACGCGAGCTTGGCAGAGATGATGCAGAGGTCCTCCTGTAAAGCTGCAACTGCCCGTTATGAAAACTGATGACGGATATATCGCCTATATAGTCAATCCCAAGTCCGGCGCCAGCTCCGGCGAGAAACTGCCCGGCTGGCGGTTCGAGCAGTATCTCGTCAGCAGGGGCTTCGAAGTTCACCTCGACCTTACCCGTTCGCTTGAGCACGCCTGCGAGCTTGCCACAAACGCTGCCGGCGATGCCGATTGCGCAATGGTTGTTGCGGTGGGCGGTGACGGCACTATTAGAGAGGTCACACACGGATTACAGGGCAGCAACAAGCCATTGCTAATTGTTCCGGGCGGGACCGAAAATCTGCTCGCCAATGAAATGGGCCTCGACACGACGCTTCGGACGTTGACCCAAACCTTCGAGGCAGGTTTTGTCCGGACCCTCGATATGGGCAACGCAAACGGCAAGTGCTTCACCTCGATAGCCGGCTTCGGCTTTGACGGCGAGGTCGTCAGGGACGTCAGCCGGAATCGCACGGGACACATAACCTACTTTGACTACTTCTGGCCGCTGTGGCGAAATTTCTGGCGATACCGCTTCGACCCAATGACCGTCGAGGTCGATAGTGAACAGATTTTCGACGGCCCCGGCCTTGTTTTTGTGGGCAATATTTCCAGATACGCCATAGGCCTTAACATCCTCGAACGCGCAGATTATAGTGATGGGCTTCTCGATGTCTGCATCTACAGGTGTGCCAGCCGGACGCATTTAGTCAAACATTCGGTGATGACTGTTCTCAAACAGCACGTCCGCTGCCGCGACGTCGTCTATCGCCAGGGCAGGCAAATCACCGTTAATTCCAACAATCCGGATTTGCCCACCGAGGTCGATGGTGACCCCGGCCCCGCGATGCCGGTTAAGATAACAGTTATTCCAAAGGCGATTCGGCTGATGGTGCCTGAAGGCGCGAAACCCGCCGGTATAAGAGCGCAAATCTTGCGGGCCTTGCGATAGGACAGCGTTTCGTAAATCTCTCGACTGATTACTTAGGTTTTTGGGGCTGGTAATCCGACATAGAAAATAGAAAAAGGGCTGTGTTGTTTGAACACAGCTCTTTGGTTTGTAACACAAATTGTCTTTTCGAGCTTTTTATGCCCTGCGTTTTTTAAACAGGCCCAAAGCACCAAGACCAAGCAGACAAACCGTCGCCGGTTCGGGGACGGAGGCGACCTCAACCCAGTCAGTCTGCATCAAATCCCAACGGGCATTCCAAACTCCTACCGGCAACGCGCCTCCGAACGCGTCTGCTACTCGCGCGACCTCCTGGGCGTCTATTGAGAAGATGACCTCCGATGGCGTTCGCTCGACTGCGAATTCATGGAACTCATACCATGTCACAGGAATTTCGACATCTAAGAGATTAATCATAGACCCGAAACCTGGATTGGACCAAGCTAACGCCCGGACATAACCCTCCCGCCCTGCTGACGGATCAAGGGGGCTTAGTGTGTCAAAGTAGTATCCATTGATCGGACCGGCACGCTCATTTGGGTTCACACCGAAGCCAAATTGATGATACTCTCCGGCGAGGCGAATTCGCGCACGAGCCATTACGCTTTGACCCATCGGTGCGAAGGTGGGGATGGAATCTATTCGCGTGTGATATCCTTGTGATTGAAGAAGCCCGTCCGCAGCGTATGGCCAATTATATTCCCCATTCTCATCGACAAATACAGACCATTGCGATGTGTCGAGAGCCGTGCCATCGAAGTCATCGTAGAACAACTGAGTGCTGGTTGCACCTTGGGCAAAAGTGGATAAAAGCCAGACAAGTGCAGCTGAACAAATTAGAATTTTTGAAGTTTTCATTTTTCTTTCCTTTCTTTTCAAAACATTTGCTTACAAGTTAATTGTAAATAATTCTATCTTTTGCGTATTATTGAAACTTAATCCATAAGCTTGCCTCCTCTCTTGATAAACCATACATTCCATTTTGCTTTGAATGTGTTTTTTGATTTCATGATCTTATCTCCTTTTTATTTCTGAAATATTGATTCGGATTCGTTTTCCACATTGAGTTACGGAGGCGTGCAAATATCCTGCGCAAATAATTAAAATAATTGTTAGCTTGCAAGAAAACAGATGCCTCACCGTCGTTATTTGCGTAAGTCATTTATTTAGAAGATGTTACATTATAGACAAAAGGTTTTTAATATGGTAAGTTGACGAATATGGCTTGATAAATTAACCATAACGGATAGAATTTTGGCAACGATGGAGGTTAAATGCCTAAGTTTGATGGCAAAACCACTATGGGAGGGAAAGTTGAAAGGTTCCACACAACCTGCTGGACAAAGATCGCTGATATCAAGACATCTGATAAACATAAAGAACAACTGATTATCAATGAGCTTTTGGCATTGTATTGGAAACCTGTTTACTGCTACTTAAGGCATAAGGGAAATAATAATGAAGTGGCCAAGGACCTGACCCAAGGTTTTTTTCATGAAGTCGTCATAGGTCGCAGCCTAATTCAGCAGGCGGATAAGACTAAAGGTAAATTTCGCACATTTCTTTTAACGGCCCTTGATAGATATACCAGAGATGTGCACCAAAAAGAAACTGCCGGCAAAAGAATGCCCACGGAAAAAGTATTTAGCCTGGAAGAGTTTGATATACCTGAGATCCCTGTAAATATCCCTGATTTAAATGCTGAGCAGGGGTTTCATTATGCTTGGATTACTGATTTACTTGACCATGTCTTCACAGAAGTTGAACAGGAATGCATTAATACCCAGAAAGAAATTCATTGGAAAGTTTTTTCCGCAAGAGTGCTGGATCCAATCATACATAATAAAAAGGCTTCTTCTCTATCAGATATATGTGCCAAATTGGGTATAGATAATGAGTCAAGTGCCTCAAATATGGTTATAACTGTTAAACGAAGACTAAGAAAAGCTTTAGAGCGTAAACTGGCAAAACTTTCTCAGTCAGGAAAAGAGATTGAAGAAGAAATTAACGCATTATTGGAAAATATTTCTGTTAATACTGCAGGATAATTAAATTTTTCCGTATCGATATGTGAACAGATTAAAAGAGTCAGGACATTATTAGATGAAAAAGAAGTCAACGACTTTTGGCTTAACTCCGGAAAAAATATCTAATCTGCTCAAGGTCTGTGCAGAGTCTTGTGGTAACGATGTCGATATGGAAACTAAACAGAAAAGGACTGAATTATTGCAGGATAGACTTTCAGAAACATTATTGACTGAATCATTAAAAGACAGTCCACTATCGAAAGAACTGACACATTTATGCCGTATCTCTGGAATTGCTGCGGGAGAGTCTATAAGAAATTTGCTTACAAATCCCGGAACTGATATCGAATTGATAGAAAAAATAAAGGAGTATGGAAAGAATTTATCGCAAGGTGCTAAGGCGGATGTCGGACACGATATAGCTAATGCAATTTATTACGCCGCGATTGCTCATGCCTTAATTTACCATAATATAAAGATAACAAAATTTTCTTATAAAGAATTAGAAAAAGCAATGTCTTTTTTTGCACAAACTGATTGGGTTTCAACGGATTTGTTAAGCCTCTTCGAAAACACAGCACAATATTGTCAAGATCGATTAAATAAGAAAACGAAGGGGGGAAAAGAAAATGAGTGAACCCCCTATTAATGACATACCTGCAGTCAGTGGGCCAGACGAAGATGGTAATATTGTGAACAAGTACCCTTACGTCAATCCATACAAACTGTCCAAGGGTGACCACATTGGTGATTTTGAGATATTGGAACCGATTGGCCATGGGGGAATGGGCGCGGTATACAAAGCCCATGAAATATCCCTCAAGCGGGTAGTGGCCCTCAAGATGCTACATCCCGCTATCGCTAATGATCCTTTTCTCATGAAACGTTTCCGGCGTGAGGCTATACTGGCAGCAAATCTAAGTCATCCCAATATAGTTCCAGTCTTTCATATAGAAGACAGTGAAAAGCCGCGGTATTTCACCATGGAGTTTATTCAGGGTATCTCCCTGCGAGAGAAGGTTGAGAAGAATGGTTTCCTTGATGCTGATCAGGCAATAAGAATTACTCTGCAAGTATGTGAAGCTCTTCAATATGCACACGAACACAATATTATTCACAGGGACATAAAGCCCGACAACATCCTCTTACAAAACCACGTGGAAAGAGTGAGGGTTGCTGACTTTGGAATTGCTCAGGACATAAGTGGGCGATTTACACAAGTAACACAACCGGGACAATCGACTCCAGGAACACTTGGATTTGAGTCTCCAGAGCAAAATTTAGGGGGAAATCTTGACGAACGTACTGATATATTTTCTTTAGGCATGACATTATTCTATATGCTTACAGGTCAGCTCCCATATAAGGCTAAAAACAGGCAAGAATTAACTCTCGCATTTAAGGAACAAAAACCCCCGTCGCCCAGTCACTATAATCCAGAAGTAAGTCGAACTCTTGATGCTATTGTAATGAGAATGATCGCGATAGATAAAAACCAACGCTATCATAAAGCCAAAGATATATCAGATGAGCTAAAGAAGATAAGCGCAAGAGAAGTATACTCGCTTTCTGCGCTTAAAAGGATTTCAAATAACATAAGATACAACAAATTCGTGAAATATTGTGTGGCTTTATTACTTTTGCTTTCAGTCTTTGTTGGTGTTGCAACAATAATATCTATATCTATACAATCTCGACCTGAAGTTATTGATGTTACAGTTAAAAATGATTTTTCTCAAAAGATAGGGCATGATGAAGAAAAAGGCATGATTAACAGTCTTCCCATCGTTTGGCAAACTAATTTAGATGGTTCAAGTGTAGTTACTAATAATAATAGTATTGTTAGAGTTAAACTAACACCTGATAATAACAGCGTTATGGTCTTCCATTATAATGGAGGTCGATATGGTATTCCCACACAAGTCGATAAACTAGATGCATCAACGGGCAATTTCATATGGCCATTACCGGGATATAAAACCGTTACGAAGCCCAATGAAAGAATTTCGCTGAATGGCTGGGTAGATGGAAGTGGTAATCTTTTTATTATGGGTTCCTGGTCTGGTAATACAATTTGGAAGTATGATTCAGAACTTGCTACTGAGTTATGTTCATACACTGGCCGCAGTGGCTTTGAGTATGTAAGGGATGCCATAACCGATGAGTTTGACAATGTGTATGTGGCAGGTATGACAGGTTCAGGTTCTAATCAAGGGAGTAGGTTAGTAAAACTTGACAAGAATTGTAATGAAATATGGACTTGCCTTTCAAAAACTACAAGTGATAAAGACGATTATTGTATGGGCATTGGATTAGATTCGGAGAAAAACGTCTTCCGGGTTGGAACGGATAGCAGTTTTGTTGCACCAGATCGCTTTGGTGCATCAGACCATGGCAGATTAATTGGGCATCGCGCAAGTGATGGAGGAGAATTCTTTAATTACACGGTCGAAGTATTGAACAGCCGTATTTCTGGAATTACTATAGATTCTGATGACTATATTTATATTGCCTATTGTTATAATTACTCCCCTTCGGGGCAGGAGCGGACAGTTGTCCAAAAACTTGTACGCAATGGCAGCACTGCAAGTGTAGTGTGGGAATATTGGTTCGATAACATAGGTATGTATTTAGGTCGAGATGTTATTGTAAAAGCCACAGAAAAGTCCTTTTATATGGCTTTCAATCTTAGACAAAATGATATCACTGTGCCCGGAATTGCTGAAATTGACCTTGATGGAAATATACTGTGGAAGGGTACAATTGATAGACCCGGATGGAATCTTAGTAGTATTGATGCTAAGAAGTACAATATCTATGTTGGCCTGACGAACGATGCTGATGGTTCACAATCACAGGTTATTTGTTTAGAAAGTGTTGCGAAGGCAGATACTTATTTTGTTCTTGGTGCAAAGGAGTATAAACTTAGGCGATATGATGAGGCTATTGAAGCTTTTACAAAAGCTATTAACATAAAGCCTGATTATGTAGATGCATACCTTCGCAGAGGCAATGCTTATGGCGGTAAAGATGAACAAGATAAGGCAATCTCAGATTACAGTAAGGCAATCGAGTTAGCTCCTAAATATGCTGAAGTTTATATTAATCGCGGCCTATCTTACTCACTCAAAGGTGAATATGGTAAGGCAATGTTAGATTACGATAAGGCTATTGAATTAGATCCTACACTTGCTTCGGTTTATATCAATCGTGGCATGGCTTACAACAGCAGAGGTGAATTTGATAAAGCAATTTTAGATATTAGCAGAGCAATCGAGCTAGACTCTAAAAACGCTTTATTTTATATTGAACGCGCCAAGGCTTACGCTCTTAAGGGGGAAAATGAAAAAGCTTTATCAGATCTCAACAAGGCTATCAAGTTGGATTCTAATAAGGGGATATACTATTTCTTTCGAGCCAACATTTATAACAAACTTGGTGATTTTGAAAAGGCATCAAGTGATAGAGTTAAAGCAGCCGAGCTGGGTTATCATATTCCATAACAACTGGTTCACTTGATTGTAGGGGAAACAGAGAAATTATCGATTTACACAAAATACACGGAGTAGTTGAATAAATAACAATAAAAGGAAAGCTGTGATGAGTGATATACCTACAGTGTTTGCCGTCAGCGGAAAGTGGGACAGTGTGTAGGGGGAGAACAACATAGATATGAGGCATAAAGCTTAAAATAACCTGAAAAGATCATATTATCAGGTTGTTGTTCAACAGGTTTTTTAAAAAGGGTATTTATGGGCGAATACGAATCAAAGTTGAAAATTATAGGTGAGAGCCTGCAAAAAATCGACTTGTTTTAACAAAGCCAACCGTTCACAACGCTACATTCACTAAAACCCTGGCGGCGGATAAATTTGACAATCCATCGTTCGGCGTCGATAATGATTGACTGATATGAAAGCCAAAAGTTTTAAAATCGGTGGGGTTAATATTGGGCTTGGCGCCCCGATGTTTCTTATGGCAGGCCCCTGTGTCATTGAGACAAAGGCAATCTCTCTCGACATCGCAAATCGGCTGGCCGAAATCTCCTCCCGAACCGGCATCGGAATCATCTACAAGGCCAGCTTCGACAAGGCCAACCGCAGCAGCATTTCCAGTTATCGCGGCCCCGGCCTCGAAAAGGGCCTTGAAATTTTCAATGCCATCCGGCAGCAGACCAAATTACCCGTTATGACTGACGTCCACCTGCCCGAACAGGCCGAAATTGCCGCCAGTGTGGTTGACTGCCTCCAGGTGCCTGCCTTTTTGTGCAGGCAGACCGATTTGCTCTGTGCCTGTGCTGAAACAGGCAAACCCGTCAACGTCAAAAAAGGCCAGTTCCTCTCGCCCGATGAAATGAAAAACGTCGTGGAAAAACTTCGGAGTTGCGGCAACGACAAGATAATCCTCACCGAACGCGGCACGTTCTTCGGCTACAATCGCTTAGTCAACGATATGGCCGCCATCGAAACTATGAAACAGCTCGGCTGCCCCGTTGTCTTCGACGCCACCCACAGCACACAGCAGCCGGGCGGCCTCGGCACCGTTAGCGGCGGCAATCGCCGCCTTGCCCCCATCCTTGCAAAAGCCGCCATAGCCGCCGGCGCCAATGGCCTGTTTCTCGAGGTCCACACCCACCCCGAACAGGCCAAATCCGACGCCGCTGCGGTTATGCCCGTCGAATGGGTCGAGGACCTGCTCGTAGTTTGCAGAAAAATCTTTGAGGCGGTCGGCGGGCCAAATCGTGGCTAATCGCAGCAAATATCTTTATGGGCCTGTGCCCTCTCGCCGGCTGGGGCGAAGTCTCGGCGTCGATATCGTCCCCTTCAAGACCTGCACCCTCGACTGTATCTACTGCCAATTAGGCAAAACCACCAGTAAAACCCTCCAGAGGAAGGAATACGTTCCCATAGACGACGTTCTGGCCGAACTGAAAACTCTCCTCGATGCCGGCTTGCAGGCGGATTACATAACCATAGGCGGTTCAGGCGAACCCACCCTCCACTCCGGCCTTGCCCGGCTTATATCGGGTATCAAAAAACTGACCCCTATCCCCGTTGCAATCCTTACAAATGGAACACTTTTTTATTTGCCCGAAGTCAGGGCCGATTGTGCCGCCGCCGACGTGATTCTGCCATCCTTAGACGCCGGCGACCAGCAAACCTTTGACAAAATCAACAGGCCCCACGACCAGATAACCTTTGACCGCTTGGTTGACGGCTTGTGTGCCCTGAGAAAGGAATACCCCGGCCGGATATGGCTTGAGGTCTTCTGCATCGAGCATTTTAATACTGGTAATCCACAACTTGCCAGGATTGCCGAGTCGATAAAGAAAATTCGCCCGGACAAGGTTCATCTCAACACTGCTGTCCGCCCTGCCGCCGAACCGGGCGTCGAAAAAGTCGCCCCCGAAAAGCTCGAATCGATAGCCCGCCAACTCGGAGGCAATTGCGAGGTAGTAGCTGACTTTGTCTGGAGCCACTGTGGAAAAGTCGCCGACAACGTCCCACAAACCCTCTTGTCAATGCTGAAACGCAGACCTTGTTCCCTTAACGACGTCTGCTCCGCTCTCGGCCTTGATGCCAATGACGCAATGGGGTATCTCAGCGACCTCGAAAGGCAAGGGATGATTCGGTCCGAGAACAAACAGGGGCAAACCTTCTTCACTGCACGTTGACTCCCCGTTCAACCCGTGAGATAAAACGCCGGAGATAACATATAAAATCCTTAGTTTTATTATCTCACGGGTTAAAGCCCGCCGCCTTATTGGCCGATAAAACTCCTGTGGCGTTCCCGGCAACGGCGATATTATCGCATCCGCCCAAAAAATTTTCGTTTAGCGCTTTAGTGAAGCAAATTAAGACCGATAAAGAAAGGGGAATGTCGTCCCCGCGTATGCGTTGCCAAAGTGACAGAGGCCTGGTGCTCGTGAGCAGAATAAAGAAACAACTCATTCTCAAAAAGGGAAAACAAAAGTTCATATTCCGCTACGAGAGCGGCTGTGAGGACAAACTGCTTGACGTCCTCATTGAACAGGCCAAGAGCGGCCGCACCGACTTCGACTGGTTCGATGCCGCTGTGCTCAGTTTCAAACTCACTCAGTCGCTCATCGGACAGGCCGACGAACTTATTGGCGATAAGGTGAACGTGAAACAATAAACGCGAAGCGCAGCTTTATCGCTGGCTCGTATTTTTTTTGTTGGTGATAACAGGCAGGCGAATTATGGAAGACAGCGTAATTATCCAGGATTTTCTCAACTACCTCCAGTTTGAGAAACGTTTCAGCCCACACACGGCAAAGTGCTACGGCGTTGACCTCCTTCAGTTCGGCGAATTCCTGACCGCTCACAGCGAAGGAGCATCTTCAGGTGCTGAGATGCACGGTGCGGCCGACGTCCTCGGCTCCCATGACTCGGGCTCGCCTCGCTTCGCGGGCGAAGCGGGCACCGCTACGGCCGTCGCGACTCATCCCAAAGTGGATATTGACCAGCTCCTGACTTCAACCGACGTCAACGCCATAAGAAGCTATATGGTTGTATTGAACGAGAAGCAGTACGCCAAAGCCACCATCGCACGCAAGCTCGCAACGCTTCGCAGCTTCTATAAGTTCCTTGTCAAAAGGAACCGCATAAGCTCCAACCCAGTCGTCGGAATCCGCACGCCAAAGCAGGAGAAACGGCTCCCCAGATTCCTCGAATATGAAGAAATCAAACGCCTGCTTGAGACGCCCCCCGTTGACACCTGGCTCGGCGCCCGCGACAGGGCCATTATGGAAACGCTCTACAGCACCGGTATGCGGGTCAGTGAGCTTGTCGCGATGAACCTCGATGATATCGATTTCCTTGGCGAGGTCGTCCACATCAGGGGAAAAGGCAAAAAAGAAAGAATCTGTCCGATTAGCTCCTCCGTCCTGCAAATCATCCAGCACTATATGGAATTCAGGAACAAACGGGCACAGCACAACGGCAACTTCGACGGCAAGGTTTTGTTTGTAAATAAACACGGCAAACGCCTGAGCACCCGCAGCGTCCGCCGGAAGATGGATAAATACCTCAAGATAGCCGGCCTCGACCCCGCTATCAGTCCGCACACGCTTCGCCACAGCTTTGCCACCCATATGCTCAACCGCGGCGCCGACCTTCGCAGCGTGCAGGAGCTGCTCGGCCATCAGTCTCTTTCAACCACCCAAATTTACACACACCTGACGACCAAGAAACTCAAGGACGTTTACTCCTCTGCTCATCCGAGGGAAGCTGAACAGCACGACCCGGACGTCTAAAAACACGCTCTTGCAAACCTGCACAAAAGATCAGGGCCGGCTTCAAACCGGCCCTTTTCATTTGAGCAAAGGATGTTGTTATACATTGGTAAAGTCTTGTTCAGGCCTGCGGCGTGTGGTGGTTGTTGCCGCCGGCGTATTCGGGGACAAGCTCTTTGATTTTCGCTACTATCGCGCCGTGCTCACCCGTCCCGGCAAGGGCCACAAGCTGCGCAATCCCCTGGCGGAGTTTGTCCCGGTCCATCGGTATATTCTTCCATATACCGATTTTAGGATGCCGCGTCTCCTGCATATCCTCCCCTTTTATCGACAGCTCCTCGAACAGCTTCTCGCCGGGCCTTAGGCCTGTAAATGCTATCTCGATGTCCTCGCCGGGTCTAAAGCCGCTCAGCGTAATCAGTTCCCTCGCCAAATCTACAATCTTCACCGGCTCGCCCATATCGAGCAGGAAAATCTCCCCGCCTTTGCCCATCGACGCCGCCTGTAAAACAAGCTGACTTGCCTCCGGTATGGTCATAAAGTAGCGTTTCATCTCCGGATGCGTAACCGTCACGGGGCCGCCCTGCGCAATCTGCTTTCTGAAGATGGGGACAACCGAGCCCTCCGAATCCAGGACGTTGCCGAACCGCACCGTAACAAAATGCGTCTTGCTCGTTCTGTTCAGGTCCTGCACGTACATCTCGGCCACTCGCTTCGATGAGCCCATTATGCTTGTCGGGTTCACCGCCTTGTCGGTGCTTATCATAACGAAGTTGCCGCAGCCGTTTTTGTCCGCCGCGTCCGCCACCGTCCGGCTGCCCACAACGTTGTTTTTTATCGCCTCGCCCGGATTCAGCTCCATCAGAGGCACGTGCTTGTGTGCAGCCGCGTGAATGACGACTTCGGGCCTGTATTTATCAAATATGGCGTCCACCCGAATACGGTCGGTGATGTCGCATACAACGGCGCTGACCAGGATGTCAGGAAACCTTTCACGAATCTCACGCTCAATATAAAAGAGGGGGTTTTCCGCCTGTTCCACCAGCAGCAACAGCTTCGGCTTGTAGTAACATATCTGCCGGCACATCTCCGACCCTATCGAACCGCCGGCGCCGGTAACCAGAATCGTCTTTCCCTTAATGAATGCCTCTATCAAATCCGTATCGAGCTGAACCGTCTCTCTGCCAAGCAGGTCGTTGATATCAACGTCTCGTATCTGCGAAACCCTGAATCTGCCTGAGGCGATGTCCGTCATCGACGGAACCGTTCGAAAGCGGACCTTTGTTCCCTGGCATACCTGGACCACTCGCCTTCGCTGCGGCACGGTCGCGGAAGGCATTGCAATGGCCACCTCCTCTATTGATTTGTTCTTGCAGATTTCCGGAAGCTGCTCCACCGTCCCCAGCACGGGAATATCGTGTATCCTGATGCCTTGCTTCGAGGGGTCGTCGTCGATAAAACCGACCACCTCATACTCCGCCACCCGCATACGATGAATCTCCCGCAGAAGCGCCTCTCCGGTATTGCCCGCCCCAACAATCAGAAACCGCTTTAATCTTCCGACCTCTACCGTTCGGAATTCCTCGTGGTAAAGCCGTATTGCCATTCGCAATCCGGCAAGCAGGAAAATCGTGCCTAACAAATCCGCCATAAACACACCCTGCCCCACTTCCAAAATTGCAGCGGGTAGGGTCTTACGCACAGGGTCTATTTGAAGCCCTGAGAACCAAATAACTACGATAATCAGCGTGCTGACAAGCGAGGCGCGGATTATCCCCGTCAAATCAGATATTCCCACGTACCGCCACCAGCCGCGATACTGCTTGAACAGCCCGAAAATCACTATCTTGACGGCAACAAAAAACACCAGCAGAACCGGGTATTGCCCAGTGAGCCACCTGGGGTTGAACTGCATATTTGAGGTTACCAGGAATGAGAGCATCAGCGAGCCGGTGAACACAACGATATGAGCCAATACTATCAGAGGTCTGCGGAACCTCAGCAGCAGATTCGGCGAGGATTGAAAGGCCGTTGGATTAGAAGCTTTATATTTTGTCTGTGTATCTGAGTCCGGTTCAGTCATAACCTAATATCGTCAAACCCAGCCCCCCGCATTATTTACGTTAATGATTCTATCACCTCCTCGGCGGCCTGTCAAGTTTGGAGATTCTGGAAATTCGGATTTGGTGCTTGTTTGGAGTTCAGGATATGGAATTTGGAATTTCCGACCTGGCCTCCTCTGGCTCGGTGTAAATCTCCTCCAGCGCAGTGTTGTCCACTTTGTTGCGCATCAGCGCGTATATCACGGTGCTGGCTGAGAAGTAAAAACTGATTATGAAAGAAACCACCAGCCCGACGATTGCAAGAACGAATAGATATACCAAAAATGCGGCGATAGACTCGGACCAGTTGCCCGCGGCGGCTGAGTAAGCAGCCAGTTGCGAAAAACTCGGCTCTGGCCAAATGGCCACTACCTTGTCCGCCGAAGCGTTATCGAAGGCGGATACGTCAGCGAAGTCCAGCAGGGTTACGCCGCAGTCGATAAAGAGGAAGAATAGCCCAGCACCTATTCGCGTATCGGTTCTTTGTTTTTCAAAAGGGGGTCAGGAGCATTTTCTTGAAAAGAGGACTATGGTTCAATCCGTTTAGGGGAGAGTCATGGTTTTTTTGGATTTTGAAGTTTTTTGCGAAGTGCTTCAGCTATTACAGTGATCGCAACCGAAAGTCGAGTTGAGTATCCGGTTTTGCGAAAGATGTTAGCGAGATGTGCGCGAGCAGTTCCTGGCGAGACTCGCATAAAAAAAGCTATCTCTGCGGAGTTGTCCGATTTTTCGAGTAGGGCAAGTATAAGGTCAACTTCTCGTTTGCTAAGTCCCAAGGAGTGTGCTGCCTCAATTACCAAAGTGCGACCAAGCAGCCGAATAATCGAGGATGACTTTTCTACCTGCCCGGATCTTGTTTTTTGAGTTCCAGCCATAAAGAAGATTATATCCGAAGCAGATAGAAGCGACAAGGACTCTGAAATTATTGTTACCTTTTGATTGCAAAAAGCAAAAGATCTCTAGTTGCATCTCGAGGAGCCGACTTAAGATGCTCATTAGCTTGACGAGCGGTTTGAGAATCGAGGGATGACTGAGTTTGGCATTTTGTACAAATAAGTGTACCTGATTGATATTGAGCGCCGATGGGAGCAACAATCCACAATCCACAAGATGGACAACGGATATCGCCAAAGGCATTGATTTCACGGACTAACTGCATATTTTCTCCTGTCGATGTTTATTTCGTGGATGCTTTCTATCGGAATTGTACGAAGACCATCAGGATTTAAAGACCTAACCAGTATCAGGTCTTTTTCGGCGAAACCGGATTTGTGCGGCTCTAAAGAGTTTACTATTTGGCAGTAGAGTTTCCGAATTACTCCATTTGTCCGTTTCTTAAAGGTCACACTAAAGAAATGGCCTTTGCTGTGACGGATCATCCAGGCGGCAGTCGCAGGGACGACGACTTCTGGAAAATTCACTTGTGCATCAGGTCCGAATAGAATTCTTACTGCCCAATCATAAGCCCTTGCGGCTTGTTCATTTGTATCAAACGTTCCGAGGTTAAACGATATTCTATACCATACAAACGCACAGATGTATTTGCCTTGCAATATGCTTATTCCGAAACAACCACTCCTCCTGTGATGATTTTGTCGATGGACATCGTGTCTTAGGATGACAAGGTTGCACCTTCTGTTGTCAAAAGGGTCTTCGTTTTTATGGTGCACTTCTGTCCCTTCCGGCGGCCTCATGATTACGCGGTGCATGGAAGCGCCGGAAGTGCATCTTACATATCCGTTGCTCCTATACCATTTTATAGTCGATAACAAAGGAGCGTTTTCTAAATCTACAATAGCCGGTTTTTTTGCTCCGACGTCCATCAAGACAGGCGTATTAGGCGCAAATCTTCTATTCGGCATATTCGCAACTCCTTTAGTTCTGGAACTTCTACTATTGCGGCATTACGATGATGGGAAATCACAATGCATCTTTTCCCTTGAAGTTCTTGCCAAAACTTTCTTCTCTTATTTTTTGTCGGTTCAATTACTGCCAGACATCCGTCGTGGATTGTTTGTGTTATTTGAGACATATTTCAACTCCTTTTTCAGAATCGACATGAAAACGGCTGCCGGATTCCTCGCCGGCGGCATTGACGCTTCCAGAGCAAAATCTATTACCCTGCGAAAAACCTCAAATTCGTTAAATCTGCCGGAGGTAGTTTCTATAACCAGCCAGCCGCAGACCCGGCGGAAACAAGAGATGTCCGAAATGTTGCGAGGCGGGATAATCCACTTGAGTGCTTTTTCGAGGAT
>Ga0315274_10003276_pt1 | contig 24126 bp, 25 predicted proteins | sample YL17G02_20_MG_FD_203700 | JGI IMG/M metagenome (GOLD analysis project Ga0315274, IMG submission 203700) | Sediment microbial communities from Yellowstone Lake, YNP, Wyoming, USA - YL17G02_20 | ecosystem: Environmental > Aquatic > Freshwater > Lake > Sediment | place: USA: Wyoming | collected...
TTGACACCCTGGCCGCGGAGAACGCCGCCGAGCACCGGGAGATGCGGGAACTGATGACGACACAGCACAACACTGTCATGCGGCTGCTGGATACGATTGCCACGCAGGTTCAGACCCTTACGCAGGCCATGGGTGTGTTGCGTGCGGTCTAGTGTCGGGAGGTCAGGACAAACATCAGATCCGCTTCCGCGGCCAGTTCGCTTCCAACCCAAGCCGTGGTCTTTGCGCGGCCGGACCGCCCCTTCACGGAAACGGCCGCCTCAAGACGGACGGTCTCGTCCGGGCGGACGACCCTACGGAAGCGAGCTCTATCGATCCCGGCGAAGAGAGGCAACTTGCTCTGGTTTCGGGGATCGGCCAAGACGGCCACCGCGCCGGTCTGGGCCATGGCCTCCACCAGCAGGACGCCCGGAAGGATGGGTTCGTCCGGGAAATGCCCCTGAAACCAACTGGCGGGCGGACGCCACTCGGCCACCACTCTCCGACCGGCTTCGATCTCGATCAGGCGGTCGAGTAGCAGGAACGGGGGCCGATGGGGCAGGATGTCGGCCGGATGGGGCAGGATGCCGACCGGATGGGGCAGGATGCCGACCGGATGGGGCAAGTCACTGGTCACAAGCGTCACCCTCCTTCCACCTACTCAAGACCACGGGCGCGTTGTGTCCTCCGAAGCCCAGCGACACGGAGACCACCACCCGAAGATCCCCGACGCGGGCTTTGCCGGGCACGTAGTCGAGGTCGCATCCAGCCGGAGTGATGAGGCCAGCCCTAGCCAAGGTGCAGTCCTCCATCCACCTGGATGACCTGCCCGGTGATGTAGCCGGCGGCGTCGGAGGCCAGGAAGGTGACGGCGTAGGCGACCTCGGCCGGGTCGCCGGCCCGCCGCAAGAGAGTCCTGGCGATAATCGCCTTTCTAGTCTCCTCGGGCAGATCGGCGGTCATCTCGGTCGGGATGTACCCGGGGGCGACCACGTTGGCGGTGATCCCGCGGGAGCCAATTTCCTGGGAGAGCGAGCGGGTGAAGCCAATGACCCCGGCCTTGGCCGCCGCGTAGTTGGCCTGGCCGGCGTTACCGGAGAGCCCGACGACCGAGGAGATGTTGATGATCCTTCCCCAGCGCTGCCGGAGCATGGGCCGTAAAGCCTCGCGGCAGCAGGCGAAGACACCGGTGAGATTGGCGGCCAGGACCTGGTTCCAAGCCTCGTCGGACATGCGGACGACAAGGGCGTCGCGGACGCTGCCCGCCGCGGCGACCAGGATGTCCAGACGCCCATAGGCGCCGACGACATCGGTGACCAGGGTTCGGCAAGCAGACGGATCAGTGATGTCGGCCCCCAAGGCCAGGGCCGGGGGAGTGTCCGCGACCCGATCCTCGCCGGACTGGAACAGGCCGTGGATGATGGCCACGGTTCGTTCCGCCTTGTCCCGCTGGCGTCCGTAGTGGACGGCCACCCGGGCGCCGGCCGAGGCCAGGGCCAGGCAGATGGCCTGCCCTATGCCTCCCGATCCTCCGGTTACCAGGGCCACTCTTCCGGCGAGCAAGCCTTCCCGGAACGGAAAGCCGTCGATGGTCACGAAACCACCTCCAGGGCGTAGGCGTAGGCGGAAGCGCAAAGCGAGGTCACTTCACATCACCTCCGAGGCGGCCGAGAATGGCTTCGGCCTGCCGAACCGTGCTCTCGAGGATCACGGCGGCCGAGTCGATGGAGCGGACGAGACCGCTGATCTCGCCGGCGATGAGGGTTCCGCGGACAGTGTCGCCGTCAAGAGCGGCGGCGCGGAAGCGCCCGGCCCCGAACTCCTCGATCTCGTCCTTGGGTGTGCCGGCGGCCTCCAAACGCTCGAATTCCCGGGTAAGGACGTTGCGGATGGCCCGAACGGGGTGGCCGGTGGTCTGGCCGGTGACGGCGGTGGCGCGGTCGCCGGCCTTCAGGATGGCCTGCTTGTAAGCCGGGTGGGCGATACACTCAATGGCGCAGACGAAGCGTGTTCCCATCTGGACGCCCTCCGCGCCTAGGGCGAGGGCGGCGGCCAGGCCCCGCCCGTCGGCGATGCCTCCAGCGGCGATGACGGGGACGGGCGTGCCGGCGGCGGCCAGGGCGTCCACCACCTGGGGGACCAGGGCCAGGGTACTCGTCTGGCCGATGTGGCCGCCCGATTCCTCGCCCTCCGCCACCACGGCGTTGGCGCCGGCCCGGACAAGGCGGACGGCCAGGCTCACGGACGAGACAACCGGGACAACCTTCACTCCGGCCGCCCTGAGGGTGGCCAGGTAGGGGCCTGGATTTCCGGCCCCGGTGGTCACGATCGGAACTCTCTCCCGGCAGACGAGCTCGACGATCCCGGGCGCGTGAGGCGAGACAAGAAGAACATTAACGCCGAAGGGGCGACCGGTTAGGGCCCGGACCTTGGCGATCTCCCCGGCGACCCAATCCGGCGGGGCGGCCCCCGCTCCAATGATGCCGAGCCCCCCGGCCGCGGAGACGGCCCCGGCCAGTTCGGCCGTTCCGAGCCAGGCCATACCTCCCTGGAAAATGGGATAGTCAAGTCCGAAGAGCGCGGTTACTCGCGAACCAAGTCTGGTCTTCACGCCGCGGAACCTCCTCTGGCGGCCTCGTCCCAACGGATGGCCGCGCCGGCATAGGTCATCCCAGCCCCGAAGGCGACCGAAACAACAGTGTCGCCCGGCCGCGGCCGGCCCTGGCGTCGGGCCGCGTCGATGCGAAGCAGGCGGACGGCGGTGTCGACGATCCAGGCGTCAGAGGTGTCGACCATGACAACCGAGCCGAGCCCAGCCAGGATAGCCAGAGGTGGCATCGAATTTCCCCTTTGGTCTTGGCGGGTAAGCAGCGACAGGGTCGAATGGTCCCATTACCACCAAGACGGGTTAGGAGCTAGCTCTTAGTAGTTGAGTCCTTACTGTTGGTATAATAGAGCACTTCCCCCGGTTTGCCAAGAGGGCGCCAGAGGGGAGGCGCCGGGCCGGAGGGTGTCCCAGGGAGGCGGAGTCGTTGAAACTGCTGGCCGTGGTCGGTAGCCCACGCAAGGGTGGCAACACCGATATCCTGGTCGATCGCATGATCGAGGGCGCGAAGACGCGCGGCGCCGAGGTCGAGAAGGTCTACCTCAACGACCTCAGCATCCGGCCCTGTCAGGGTTGCGACGGATGCATGAAGAAGGACGCTAAGGGCTGCATTCTCAAGGACGACATGATCCCCCTTCACGAGTCGCTGAAGGCCTGCGACGCCCTCATCATCGGCACCCCGGTCTACTGGTTCAGCCTGTCGGCCCAGACCAAGCTCTTCATGGATCGATGGTACTGTCTCGTGGTTCCCGGGACGAAGGGTCCGGAGTACTACATTAAGGGCAAACGCTTCGCCGTGGCCATGGCCTACGGCGACACCAATCTGACCACCTCGGGTGGGGCCAACGCCCTCGGCACTTTCCGCGACGCCGCCGCCTTCTCCGGCCTCGATTTCGTGGGGATCGTGCACGGCACGGCCGGGGCCAAGGGCGACATCGCCTCCAACCGGGCCCTCCTGGACGAGGCCTACGAGCTGGGGAAGAAGCTCTGCAGCGAATAGGCCGCCTGGGCGCAAAGCCGGGCGGGGCGGACGGCGTCGTGTTAGCGTAGCCCCCTGGAGGAGGAAGACTCTCGTATGGAAGCCGGCCCGATCGGCGCCAAGAAGATCTACCGCTACACCCTGGTCATGAGCGCCGCTCACGGGATGGACCACGCCTATCTCCTGTTCTTCACCCCCTTCCTGAAGACGATCCAGGAGGCCCTCGGCCTCGACTGGACGGGTCTAGGAGTTCTCGTCAGCATCGCCTTCCTGGCCTATGGGCTAGGGGCCCTGCCGGCCGGCATCATCTCCGACTACATCGGCCACCGCCGGGCCGCCGTGGTGGCCATGATCGTGCCGGCCTTCGGCTGCGTCTTGGGCTTTCTGGCCACGTCCTACTGGATGATGGCCGCCGCCTTCGTTCTCATTGGGGTGGGCACGAGTATCTACCACCCGGCCGCCAACGCCCTGGTCACGAGTATCGCCGGCCCGGAGCATCGCGGGAAGGCCCTGGGCCTCCACGGGGTGGGCGGAAACGTGGGCATGCTCCTAGCCCCGGTCCTGACGGCGGGGGTCGTGCGTCTGGCCGCCTGGCGCTACGCCTTTCTCCTCTGGGCCGTTATCGGTCTCGGGGTGGCCCTGCTCGTAGGCAGGGGTGTGCCGGAGATCAAGGCCCGCGGCAAGGGTGTGACAGCCTCCGGACCGACCACACCCATCGCCCGGCTTCTGACGGCCGGTCTCCTGGCCGTCCTGGCCCTCGTCGCCCTCCAGGGCTTCTTCAATGACGGCGTCTTCGCTTACCTACCCACCTTCCTCCAGGAGAACAAGGGCCTCAGCGTGGTTCTCTCGGGCCTGGTGGCCGGTCTCAACTTCGGGGCGGGTGTCCTCGGCCAACTGGCCGGGGGCTTCCTGTCCGACGCCATAGGACGCAAGCGCACCATTCTCTGGGGCACGGTCGGTTGCGCTATAACCTTCGCTCTTTTACCCCTTCTCCACGGCGGCCTCGCCCTGCTCGTCGGAGTCTTCGTCATGGGCTTCTCTATCTTCGTCCTCCAGCCGCCGGTGAACGCCATGGTGGCCGACTTCACCCCCAAAGACGCGCGCGGAGCGCTCTTCGGCCTAGTCTTCCTGGCCAAGTACGGGGTGGGGGCCCTGGCTCCGTTCGTGGGCGGGCTCATGGCCGCCTCCAGTGGCGGTCTGGGGGCCTTCTTCTATCTCCTGGCCGGCACGGCCGCGGTGAGCCTGGGCTTTCTGGCCCTGGTGCCGCGGGCTGGGGCGGCGCGGCGGGCGGGGGGTTCATAGGGCACCGGCCCTCTCCCATTCCCACTGCAGGGCCCAGATGGCCAGAGGTCGCATGTAGCCCAGGGCCCGGTAGACTCCGTCAACACTGATGGCCTCGGGGGTTTGGAACCACAGGCCGTAGTCGCGGTAGAGCGAGACGTAGATGCCGTGCGCGGTGGCGAAAGCCTCCTGGGTCAAACCGGCCCGTAGCAGGGCGGCGGCCAGGGTGAAGGTCGTTCCCGTCCAGACCTCGGCCGACTGGAGGCAGGTCCGGTCGACTCGGCCGTCCGGGCGCATCCCGTTCACGGCCCCGCGATCGCCGGGGCCCGGGGCCGGCCTCGCGGCGCCGCCGCGTCGCCCGCGTTCCCGCGCCGGCCTTGGCCGCCAGCCCATTACGTTCAAGGCGAAGATTTCCCGCAGGGCCGACCGGAAATGCTCCTCGGGCACGACCGGCCCCAGCCCCGAGGCCAGGGCAAACCACGGCCCGCACATCTGGTCGGCCATAATGCTGTCGTGGTGCCGGTTGCGGCTGGCGTCGTAGTCGTAGTAGCGGCCATTCCAGAGGCGGCTCTCGTAGGCGGTTTGGGCCCGCCCCAGGAGATCGCGATAGAAGGTGGCCCGATCCGGGTGACCCAGCTCCGCGGCCATAGCCGCCGCCGCGGCCAGCGCCCCCAGCCAGAGACCGCCCGAGTAGGCGCTCGGGCCCTCGGCCGACCAGACGTCGTAGGTCTGGTCCGGGAAGCCCTCGTTCTCGATGAGCCCGTCGCCGTCGCGGTCGAACCGAAGAGCCGTGGTCATGGCCCGGTCGACGGCCGGCCAGACCTCGCCGAGGAAAGCCTGGTCGTGGGTGAGCATCCAGTCGCGGTAGACTTGGAGAACGAACTTGGGGCCGAGATCCTTCCAGCGGCTGACGTCTTGGGCGTCATAGGCGTTGACGAGCCGCCAGGGGTCCTCGACCGGGGAGCCGAGGTCGTGGGGAATCACGCCCCCCAGCTTGCGCGGACCGCGCTGCCCCGAGATGATGAAGGTGAGGGTCTCCGGGTGCTCGACCTGGAGGGACTTGGCGATATCGCGCTGGAGGCTGAGTTCGAGCTGGGGCCAGAGCCGGGCCAGGGCGAACGAGGCCGTGAAGTGGACATCGTAGGTGTTGTACATGAGATACTCGTGACTTTCCAGGTAGGCGAAGTGGCCGATGTCGGGCTCGGGGAGGGCGGCCATGGCGTCGATCCTTTCCGCCTCGCTCCGCTCATGGTCCGCGACCTTTCCCGCCGTCCAGATGGTTCCGCCGTCAACGAGGTAGTAGGTCTCGTTGAAGAGAGCGGCCTTGTACCAATCGGGAAGGTCCTGGTCGTCTAGGATGGGTTTCTGCCAGGCCTCGATCTGGCTTTCCCAGGCCGGGTAGTCCAGGAGGGCGTCGCGGGCGATGACCGGGGCGGCCGTGCCGTTCTGGCCGTAGAACCGGGAGTAGCGACGGTACCAGGCCGAGCCGGACCCGAACCGGGCCATGGGCATGTCCCAGGCCAGGGAGAAGACGATCTCTCGCGTTTCTCCCGGCGGCACGCTAACCCGGGCGGCCAGGGCCGCGGCGATGGCCAGGCCTCGGGGGGAGGGGGACTTTGCTCCGGGGTCCCCGAGACGCCCGTCGGCGGCGAAGTCGTCCCAGACCTGGGCCGCTCCGCGTCTGGCCCCTTCGGAGACGAAAGTGGTCGTCTGACTCGCCTCGATCCCTTCGCCGGCCAGGGTGGCTATGGCGAAGGCGAGGGGATCCTCGTAGAAACCCTGCTTTCCAGGCCGTTCTCCGGCGCCGGGCGACTGCCCCTGCCCGGGCAGAAGTGACCGCCGCTGGCGGTGGACGTGCCTAAGCTCGACACCCACTACCCGGCCGGGGTCGCCTCGCTCCGCATCTCCTCGACCAGCCTCGACCTCGAAGACCCGGTTTGAGTGCCCGCCGGCGAGGTCGTTCGCCCCGCCGATGCCGTTCTGAAAGGTGAACATGAGGGCCACATCGGCCGCCGTGGTCCCGGTGTTCACGATGGACCAGACGAACACGGAGACGGGATAGCTACTCTCCCGGTAGTTGTCGGGGATCACCGGCGAGATCTGACGGCAGACAAGAGTGATGCCCGGCGCCGGCTCTTCGTAGACCGTCCAGGCCCGGGGAAAGAGAGCGTGGTAGGTGGTCTTGGCCTCGTCGAGCCCGCCCTGCGGCCTGGGCGAGAGGACCAGGGCTCGTGGCTCGGCGCCCTCGCGGCCCACCCAGAGGGAGAAGCGGTCGACGGGCACGGCCCCATAGTGATAGATCCCCGGCTGCATCTGCCAGCGGACGAAGTCTCCCCGCCAGCCACGGGTGATGGTCCCGCCCCCCAGACCGCCCAGAGGCACGCCCATCGTGGGGGTGGCCTTCCTGGCCATGGCGATCAGGATCGACGGCCGGCCACGGAGCTTGTCGCGAATCATCTGGGCGAGGACGCGTCCGAAGGCCGGGTACATCTGGCGGGCAATGGCCCAGGTTAGACGGATGGGCGACCCCTCAAAGGGCGTCTTTTCGTCGAAACGGCGCTTCCAGGCGCAGGTGGGGATAGAGGGGGTGGGGGTAGAGCGCATTTGGAGCAAGACCTCCTCCTGATAGGAGAACCGACCGCCTCAGAAGTTGGCCGAGTCTTCCTTGATTCCTTGGGGTTGTTCCTGAGGACCGTCGGCTAATGACGGCGGGGGCTTGTAGACTGAACCTGAGTCATGTCCCCCCTCTCTCGACACCGCAGCCCACCCGAGGATGGGGTGCGAGACTACCTACAGGGACTTGCCGCTGCGGCTCGGAAGCAGTTCGAGGAATGGTACCTCGACATGGGTGCCCGGGCGGCCAAGCACTTGGCTACGGCTCCTGCAAAGAGAAACTACGGGGGCGGCACAGGCAAGGCGAACTAGAAGTGCTGACCGGTCCAATCGGCGGCCGTGCACCCGCTGAGCCGGGGTGGGCCCGGGTTGACACGGCGGCGTCCGCAGCCGTCGTGGTCGCGGGGATGGGGTCGGCACGGATTCCCCTACCTCACACATCCACTAAGACTACCTTCACCGGCACCGCTGGGAAGTGCCGCTGGAGCCGCTCGATGTCGTGGATCAGTTGCTCTCCGTAGGAGACCCCCGTGGACATTCGGCTCTGGAGGTTGTGGCAGGCGACGATCTCGACTCCGACGATGGCCCGCCCCTGGTTGTAGAAGTACTGGAACTTGGCCAGATCATAGAACATAAAGGCGTACTTGCCGAACTGCACCTCCACGAATACCCGTTGCTTGACGAAATCCACCTGCTTGAACGCCCCAGGGATGACTACATCGCTGTCAGGTACGGTGATCGAGTATCGGTCCCGTTCTTCGTGGAAGCTGCGGGCGGCGAACTCCCGGCGGAAAGCGTCGTTGAGGTGGGACGGGCTGTAGAGAAGTGCGCCGGGCATAGTCTTCTCCTTGCTAATCTTGACCAGAGCAGCCGTTGCGTCCACGGCCTCGATGACGGCGTCGATATCCTGTTTCACCTCGGGGAACCGGCAAATCAGAATCTCCGCACCCCCCAGGTGGGAATACTCGTAGACCTTACGCATCGCCCGTGTTCTCCTCCCGCCGCACCAGCGACGAATTCGCCGGTGGAACGTAAATGGGCGTCCCCATCGGCCGCGTGCGCAACTCTCCTCGGGCGGCGAGCTCGCAGCGTTCCCGAGCGATCTGGAGGTACTCCTCCTTAATATCGGCCCCGGCCGCCCGGCGTCCGTGCAGCAGGGCAGCCACGGCGGCCGATCCCACGCCGATGTACGGATCAACCACGAGTTGCCCGGGTTCCGTCATCGATAGCACCAGCCGCTCCACGAGCTCGACCGGGAACTGGCAGGGGTGAATGGTCTTCTCCACGTGATTGTGCTTCACGTTGGGTATCTCCCAAACATCCCCGGGGTTCTTGCCGAGCGGATTGCCCGAGTACTGCCCGACCTTGGGCCCCTTATAGTGCCGCTTGCCCGGATACTTCGATGGGACGCGCACGGGATCGAGGTTGAAGATGTACCTGTCGGTCTTGGTGAACCAGAGGATGGTCTCGTGCCGCCCGGAGAACCGGCGACTGCAGTGCAGCCCGTGCTGGAACTCCCAGACGATCCGGTTCCGGAGGTGGAGGCCGAGCCCCTTGAAGATCGGGTAGAGGAGGGCGTCAAGGGGAAACACCTCGCCCGCGTCCACGTAGTTCCCGACCTGCCAGCAGATGCTGCCCCGATCGTTGAGAACGCGCACCGCGCTGGTGATGGTCTTCTCCTGGGCCGCCAAGTATAAGGACAGGCTCGTTCTCTTCTCGTATTCCTTACCAAGGTTGTAGGGTGGCGAGGTCACAACGAGATGAGCGGCACCGTCGGGGAGTGATCCGAGAAAGTCATTGCAGTCTCCGTGGTAGAGGGTCACCGGAAGATCGTCGAAGACCAGCGGCTTCCCGGAACCGTCAGGTGAGGTGCGCAAGACCATCTCTCCCCCGATCAAGTGTTCGGCAGGGGTTCGGCGCGCGAAGGGGCGAATCCTTCGCCCTAAGTGTGTAGCTCCTTGCTCGGCTGACAGCTCCCCCAGCCGGGCGCTCCGTGCCCAAGCGCAAGCCGGTCACTCAGGAGGCGAACGCCCTCATGCCCTCGCCCGGTACTTCCCGCCCCCAGGAGCGCGCCCTGATCGACCCGGGCGCGGGCGAGGAGGCCCTCCGCCACGTCGTGGCCTCCGCCGGTGCGCTACCCGCCGACCTGGCCCAATACGGCCTGATCTACCCCACCCGGTACCATGTCGACCCCTGGGTGCGGATGTGGGACGCGATCGGTACACGGAAGCACCTGGAGCGCCTAGGAGTGGAACTGCCGGCGCTCGAGGTCCATCATGCTCCGTCGTGACCGCGTCACCTCGGCCCTTGAACTCCGCCAACCAGACCGCCTGCCTCTGGGCGAAATAGTCATCACCGGCGGCTTCGTCCGAACGTTCCTGGCGGCGCGGGGGGCCGGCCTGCGGCCGGAGGACGTGGCCCGAAGAGCCGCCTCTGTTTCGGTCACCGCCCCGGAACTCGCCCAGGTGGTCCAGGCCCTCGATCTGGACCTCATCTGTCTGCCCTTTGGCGTCGCCGCCACGGGCGGTCTCCCACCCCCCGACAGCTTCCACCTCCCCGAGGCCGCCTTCTGGACAACCCAGACGGACCTTTTCGTCTTTGCCCTGATCGATGGTCCCTTCAGCCAGGGCGTCTCAGCCCTGGGATTTACCGAATTCCTGACCCTCCTCGCCCGCGATCGCGCCGCCGTCGCCCGCTTCCTGGCCTCCGCTACCGAGCGAGGCCGAGCCCTCATCCAGGCGGCCGCCCGGCTGGGCCTCCACGGTATCGTCCTGGCCGACGACGTGGCCTACGATCGAGGCCTGTTCATCTCCCCCGGCCTCCTCCGGGACTTGGTCGCCCCCACCTGGCGCCTCCTGGCCGGCGAGGCGGCCGGTCTCGGTCTCAAGACCGTCTTTCACTCCGACGGCTACGTCATGGACATCATCCCCGACCTCATCGAGGCCGGCTTTGCCGGGGTGCACTCTCTCCAGGCCTCAAGCGGCATGGACATCGGCCGGGTCAAGGACCGCTACGGGCGGAGCATCTGCCTCTGGGGCAATCTCGATCTCGATCTGCTCACCCGGGGAACTCAGTTGGAGGTGAGGCGGGTCGCCGTGGAGACCATCCGGGCGGCGGCCCCCGGCGGAGGTTATGTCTTTGGAACCTCGGGCGGACTCGTGGAAGGTCTATCCGTCGACAACGTCGTCGAGGCCTACCGGGTAGCCCGGGAAGGCTCTAGCCCGGGAAGTTGAGCATGGCGGTGAAGACTCGTTCAAACCCCGCGTCGCCCCCCAGTCTCACCGGAATGACCCTGCCCGGAATGGCCGCCGCCTTGGCCCAGTTTCGCCTTGACAGCAGACACATCTGGGCCCCCGCGCCGGCGGCGTTACCGACCGGGCGGATGGGAACCCCGGGGAAGTCGGGTAGGAGCCCGATCCGCTGGGCGTCGCCGATGTCGATGTAGTTGCCGAAAGCCCCCGCCAGGAGGATCTCGGCGATGTCTTGGGGCTCTATCCCGCCGGCCTCCAGCAGGAAGTGGATGGCGGCGGCGATGGCCCCCTTGGCCAGTTGGACGGCCCGCACGTCTTCTTGCCGGAAGAGGATGGGTTCGCCCGTGGCGGTGGCCTCGGCCGGGACTAGTAGGAAAGCCGCCTCCATTTGGGATGGCGCCCCGCCCCGCGGAACCCCAACCAGCCGGGCGGCAAGTCCGGGGCGGCCGGCTCGCAGGAGAGTCTCGGGACTGGCCAGTCGTCCACTGGGTTCGATAACGCCGGCCCGGAGCATCTCGGCCACGGCGGCGACGACCCCTGAACCGCAGAGTCCACGGGGTCTCTCGGGTCCCTCGCCTCCGATGGTCGAGACCCGCACCTCGTCCCGGTCAATCGCCGCGCCGTCTCCGCCGCGCCGTTCGCCACCCTCGCCGATCCTTACATCGTCGATGGCCCCGGGCCCGGCCCGCAAGCCCGAGGAGAGGCCGGCTCCCTCTAGCGCCGGGCCCGCCGCCGCGGAACAGCCCCACAGGCCCCGCGCGCTTCCGACCACGATCTCCCCGTTGGTTCCGATGTCGATGACCAGCCGCACTGCTCGGGCCTGGTCGAGACACGTGGCCAGGACTACGGCCGTGGTGTCGGCGCCGAGGAAGCCGTCGATGAGCGGAAGGAAGGCGATCGTGGTCTGCTCGTTCACCTCCAGGCCGGGAATGGCCGCGGCCGGCACGGTTACCGGCTCGCGCCCCGCCACCCAGAACGGGTAGTGCCCGAGGCAGGTCGGGTCGATGCCCAGGAAGAGGTGGTGCATGGTGCTGTTGCCCACGGCCGAAATCCAGTAGATGTCCTCGGTCCGGACGCCGGCCCCCGCGCAGGTCTCCCGGATGACCTCGGCCATCGTAGCGACGATTTCGGCCTGGAGCCTCAGCGGGCTGCCGTCCCGCTGGGCCGCGGCGATGCGGGAGATGACGTCGGCCCCGAACTTTGCCTGTCGATTGAGGGCGGCGGCCACGGCCAACCGCTTGCCCGTGATCAGGTCGTAGAGGTAGCCGGCCACGGTCGTGGTTCCGATGTCCACGGCGAGACCGAGAAGCCGCCCGGTCGTGTCGCCGTTCTCGAAACCGACGGGCCCACCGGGACCCACGATGACCGTGAGCCCCCGGCGCCGGGACTCTTCGTAGAGGGCCCCTAGGCGGCGGAGAAGGCCAAGGCCCAGGGGCGGTCCAACTAGATCGCCGCTCGCCTCGGCCTCACCCCAGCGGGCGTCCCGGGACAGGCGAGCCCGGATGGCCTCCCAAAGCCCGTCTCCGGCTCCGGACGGGCTCCGGAAAAGCTCGGCCGGAAGAAAGTGCTTGGTTATCGGGGGGTCGAACACGAAGGCCTCCGGGCCGGCCTCGTAGAGAGCCGCGATATCGCTCGGTAGCGCCGTCGGGGCCAGATTGACCACGAGGTCGGCCGCGACCGTCTCCTGGCAGGCCAGAACCCATCTAGCCTGGCCGGGCGAGGCCTGGGACCCGGTCGCCGTGTCCTCAACCCTCACCGCGCACTTGCCGCAGCGTCCTCTTCCGCCGCAGGGGCGGTCAAGGTCGAGCCCGGCGGCCTCGGCGGCCTCATAGATCGTTGTCCCCACGGGGACGCGAACGGCGATCGCAGCCGGCTCGAACCGCACCGTAGCTTCACCTTCCGGCCGGACCATCGGCAGAGGCCCTCCTTCCGAGCCAGCGCCCTCCCCATACTCGGGCCAAGCCGCGAATTCCTGCCCGCTATCAAAGGCGTCCCTGTGGTATCCTGATGACGGGGTGACCGGTCAATGAAAACGGAAGTGGCGTGGTGGCTTGAGGCCGGCGAGCGGGCCGCCGGCCAGGCTCTCGCGGACTGCGAGGCCGTCAAGCGTTTTGTCGAGGATCACCTTGGCGCCTAGGCCTCCGAACGATACCGGAACCGGAGGCGGCGACCTGTCGGGGTTCGTCGCCGCTCTCCAGCGCGCCCTGTGTCTTGGCGCCGTTGCCCTCTACGGTTCCCGGGGTCGGGGTGACCATTTCCCCGACAGTGACTACGATTTCGTGGTGGTCTCGAGCAGCTTTGACGGGCTCAACCCCCTGCGGCGGCGCGAGAAACCCTACGAGGCCTGGGCCGCGACCGGGCCGGGTCGGGGCGCCGACATTTTTGGCCTCACTCCTCAAGAACTCCTGGCCATGGAGAGTCCCCTCATTTGGGACATGCTCGAGGACGGCCGACCCCTGTTCGATGATGGGGTCTGGCGGCGGGCTGTGGCCGAGTTTCACCGCCGCAAGACCGCCGGCTACATCATTGCTGTCCCGGGGGGCTGGAAGATGGCCGAGAGGCCGGCAGCCGAAGAGCCCGAGGACCGCTAACCCTTCCCTGTCCCGGAGTCCACGACTATCTCTTCCCCGTGGTACGTGGCTCGGCTGAGCCGTGTCCGGTAGGCTTGAGACAGAAATGGAATGGAAGGGAGAGAGTCTCGATGTCGAAGCGCGTCTTCTGGGGAAGCGCTCTTCTGCTGATCGGTCTGCTTCTGCTGGCGTCCAACCTAGGGTACCTGGCTCCGTTCAGCTTCCGGGGTCTCTGGCCGATCCTCATCATCTGGCCGACCCTGCGCCTGATCTTCGGGCGAGCCTTCGTCGTTTTTGGTGACAGCCGGCGTCGTGAGCGCCTCTGGGTCGGGTCAAGTCTCGGCATCCGCTTCGTGGCGGTCTGGATCCTGGCCGGGGCCGTGGCCCAACTCCTGCATAACCTGTCCCTTATCACCTACGACTGGGGCTTTGTCTCTTACTGGACCTTGCCGGTCCTCCTGGTGGGCATCGGCGTGGTCATTCTGGCCCGCCCCCACGACCGCCACTGGTCGTTCGTGCAGCGGCGCCACATGTCCGGGGAGAGCTGGGGGAACGTTTCGGGCCTTGTCGGGGAGGTTGATATCGGTCGGCGGCCCTGGGACTTCAAGTCTCCGATGCGCCTTGACCTCTGGGCCGGCGACATCAACATCGACCTAACCACGGCCCGCTTCCAGCCCGGCCCGAACTACCTCTACGTGACCGCGTGGGCCGGCGATATCGACATCCAGGCCCCGGAGGGTATCGAGGTCGTGGCCGAGGCGGACTGTAGCGCCGGCCAAATCGCTATCTTCCATCGCCGCCGGAGCGGCCTAGGAGTGGGGGTTAAGGCCTCGCGGGGGGCGGGGGGCGCCGTCGTGGGCGCCTCGGGCGATGTCGTCGTGGGCGCCTCGGGCGATGCCGCCGGGGGCAGCTCGGACGATGCCACCGTCGCTGACTCGAGCCCGGCGGCCTCCGAAACCGCTGGCGAGGCGCCGAGGCTCTTCATTAAGCTCGACCTGACCTTTGGCGACGTACGCATCAGATAGAAGATCACATTCGATAGATGAAGTAGATGGGCCGGCGAGGACAGGCTGCGCTGCCTCGCTCACGGCGGACCCCCGCTCGCAAAGGGCGGGGGTCCGTTTATGTCAGCTTCCCCTGCCGGTAGGCCCTGAGGTAGCGCCCGCAGTGGCGGTCGCGCCCCAGCACGGCCTCGGCGGCCAGGAGAGCCGACATGAGCGGGGCGTCGAGGGGGTCGAGGATGGCCGCGTCGAGCCCGGCGGCCATGGCCATGGCCGCAAAGCCCCGGTTGGCCAGGGAGCGAGCCGGCAGCCCGAAGGACACGTTGCTGAGACCACAGATGAAGTGAACCTCCGGAAGTCGCTCGCGCAGCAGGCGGATGGTCTCGATGGCCGTCACGGCGGCCCCCGGGTCGGCGCCGACCGGGCGGACCACGGGGTCGACGTAGATGTCGCCCGGAGGGATGCCCGCGGCTAGGAGAGTCTCGACCAGCCGGAGGCCCTTGGCCGTCGCCTCGTCGGCCGTGGCCGGAAGCCCGGCGTCGTCCAGGCAAAGGGCCACCACGGCGCTCCCGTGGTCTCTGATGACCGGCAGAAGCCGGCTCAGGCGCTCGGCCTCGCCGGTGATCGAGTTCACCATAGCCTGGCCCCGGTGAACCTCCAGGGCGGCCCGGATGGCGACCGGGTTGGGGCTGTCGATGCAGAGGGGGATGGGGGCGCTCTCCTCCTCCGCCTGCGCGCTCTCCACCGCCTGCGCGCTCTCCACCGCCTGCGCGCTCTCCACCATCCAGCGAAGAAGCTCCGGCTCGCGGGTCCGGAAGGTTCCGGCGTTGACGTCGACGTAGTGCGCTCCCGCCTCGATCTGGCGCAAAGCCTCGCGCCGCACGGCGGCCCCGTCCAGGGCCTCGACCATGGCCGCCACGCTCTTGCGGGTGGTGTTCAGGCGTTCGCCGACGATCAGCACGTCTGGGCCCCCTCGATCTTTCTCTCGTGAAGGATCAGGCCGCGTCTGGCCATCTCGTCCCGCAGTTCGGCGAACAGGCTCGCCTCGGCGAAGATGTGCTCCAGAGGGGCCACGCCTCGGGCCGTGATCCGCCCGCGAAGAAGCAGCCCGGCGATAATCGAGCAGGTGTACCCTGTCGTGCGGGCCATCGACGTTGTCCGCGTGGCCGGGTCGAAGTGGTCGACCATCTCAAAGACCCAACCGGTCTTGCGGCCGTCTTTCCCGCCCCGGATCACGGCCCGCAGGACGGTAATGTCGGCCTCGTCGCCCCGGGCCAGGAGGGGCGCCAGGACGGTGGCCGTGAGCCGCCGCGGCACGACGGCCTGGCCGTCGACCATCACGGCTTCCCGGCCCAGGAGGCCGCACTCCCGCAGCAAGAGGACCTTGTCGCGGTGGCCGGGATAGCGGACGGTCTTCTCGCCCAGCTCGCGGAAGCCGAGCCCGACCCCGGTCCGGGAAAGGGTGCCCAGACCGTAGGTGTAAAAGGCCTCGCACCGCCCGACCGGCTCGGGGAAGGCCAGTTCCTCCAGGCCGTCGAGGGCGGGAACCTCAATCATCTTGCCGTCGCGGACGATGAGGCAAGGGGCGACGTACTCGTCCAGGACGGTGTCGATGGAGAAGACAACGCGGTAGTCGAGGGGTGGAAGGGGTCGGGCCGGCAGGCCGCCGACGTAGAGAACTCCCTCGTCCGGCTGGTCGAGTCTAGCCGCTCCCTGGCCGGCCAGGACATTGGTCAGGCCCGGGGCCACGCCGCAGCCGGGGAGGAGGGTCACTCCCGCCTTCGTGGCGGCCTCGTGGTAGTCGAAGATGTCGAAGCCCTCGGCCGATCCGGTCAGGTCGCAGAGGCTGACCCCGGCCTCGATGGCGGCTTCGGTGACCTCCCGTACGGCGGCCACGGGGTAGGCCCCGGCCACCACGTCGGCCTGGCCCATGGCCTGAACCAGGGCCCGTCGGTCGCGGAGGTCGAGGACCCGGCCTTCGCAGCGGCCCACTTTCACGCCCGCCGCCACCCGGGCGGGATCGAGATCGGTGATGGTCACCTGGTCGGCAACCCCGAACTTCAGAAGATCACTGGCTATGGCCGGCCCCATGAGGCCCGCCCCGAGCACTAGTACCCTGGACACGGTCGTTGGTCTCCCTTCGAGATTTCCCGCCAATCCAAGTCGTAGCGCCCTAGCCTGCCACAAAGGGTAGGGCCGCGCAGCCGCGGGCGTCCATCACCCGCCGCATGGCCTGGTCGAGCTTGGCGGCCCGCTCGGGGTCGAGCGAGCGCGCCTCGGTTTCCTTCAGGATGGTCTCGACTCTTGTCCGGGCCCGGGCCAAGGCGTCGGAACCACCCCGCTCCTCCCAGGCTTTTCGATCCAGGCGGTCGAGGACCGGACCGGGAAAATGGGACTCGGCTCTGAAGAAGCGCCGGGTGTGCGGCTGGGAAAGGTAGTCCGCGCCCGGGCCGAGTTCGCGGATGAGGTCGGCGGCCAGAGTCTCGGGCGAGACGTCCACTCCTCGAAGGAGGCGTTGGATGATGCCCGCGGCCTCGGCGTCAAGGGCCAGTTTCTCGAGGCTTTGGGTCCCCACGAAGTCGAGGGCCCCGGCGCCGGCGATGAGGTTCACTCGGGCCAGGGCCGCCGCCGTTCCGCTGAAGGCTGTCTCCAGGCCGGCTTGGGCGTCCAGGAGCTTGCTGTCGGAGAGACCGGCGTAGGTGTGGGTCGGCAGGCCGTAGTGCTTGCCCATCTGGGCCGAGGCCACGCCCAGGAGCACGGCCTCCACGGAAGAGAGGGGCGTGGTGCCGTAGCGCATGTCAAAGCCCACCGGCGCCCCACCCCAGACGAGCCTGGCCCCCGGCCGGACGGTCTGGGCCAGGACCACTCCGCTCAGGGTCTCGGCTGTGTGGACGACAACACTTCCGGCCAGGGTGGCCGGGGTGGTCGCTCCGGGCATGGGCATGGAGACGAACTCTACCGGCAGGCCGGCCGCCGCCCCGTCCATGATGTTGGCGGCGCTGATGGCCGTCCACTTGAGGGCGGGGGAGGGGCAGGCGTCAAAGATGGCCAGGGGGGCGTCGGCTGTCCGCCCGCCGCTGACGGCGTCGAGCAGGGACTTCATGTCCGGGAGGCCCTGCTGGCTGAAGGCGCCGGTGATAACCGGCTTGGGCGAGTTGGCCAGGACAAGGTAGAGGCGGTAGGTGTCGGCCAGCGTCTTGGGGGCCTCGCCGGCCACGACCATGGTCGAGACCAGGTCGATCTGGGGCAGGGCGTCGGCCACCCGCACCAGGCGCACCAGGTCCTCGGCCCGCGACGGGCGAGCCGCGGCGCCCTCCTGGTAGCGGATGGCGCAGGAACTGGTGGCGAAGTGAACCTCGTCACCGCCGACTCGCAGGGCCTCGCGGCCTTCCCTGTCGTAGAGGGCAAAGGAAGAGGGGCAGGCCCGCAGGGACTCCTCGACGAGTCGGGGCGGTATCCTGACCCGTCCAGAGGTCGCGTCAACCCGGGCGCCCTTGGCCGCCAGATGCTCCAGGGCCCGGGGGTAGTCGATGAAAACACCGCCCTCGGCCAGCACTTTGAGGGCGGCCTCGTGAACCTCCGCGATCTCGGCGTCGGAAAGAACCCGCAGGGCAGAGGCCCGGCTCATCGCCCGTCACCTCCCGCCCCGACCAGACCCAGGGCCACTTCAACCGCCTGCGGGGCGTTGGCGGCGTAGGCATCGGCTCCTATCTCCGCGGCCCACTCGGCCGTGACCGGCGCTCCGCCGACCAGGACCTTGACCCTGTCTCGCAGACCGGCATCGCGGAGAGCTTCGATGACGACCTTCTGCTCCATCATGGTCGTGGTCAGGAGGGCGCTGAGACCGAGGAGGTGGGGCTTGAGTTCGGCCACGGCTAAGGCGAACCTTTCGGCCGACACGTCGCGCCCGAGGTCGGTGACCTCAAAGCCGACTGTCTTGAGCATGGCCCCCACGATGTTCTTGCCTAGATCGTGCAGATCGCCGTGCACCGTTCCGATGACCACGAGGCGTCCGGCCTTCTTCTGACCCCTGGCCAGAAGAACCGGTTCCACCACCTCGCCGCACTGCCGGAAGACATCGGCCGAGGCTACCACCTCGACCAGGAAAGCCTCCCCCCGGTTCCAGCGCCGGCCAAGCTCAAGCATGGCCGCGGCCAGACCTTCTTCCAGGACAACGCGCGGCTCAACTCCCGCCGCGAGAAGCTCCCGCGTCGACGCCAGGGCCGCCACGTCATCGGCGGTCAGGATGGCCTCGCGAAGGTCTTGCAGTGTCTGTCCCACTTCTTTCGCCTCCCCCAGCCAATCGCGGTCCAGGGCTATTGCTCCTTGCCCGGCCTTTGTATACACTCGCCGGTAGACGATTCCTTCCCAGCCGGCGGAACGGGTCTTGCGATCCGCTGTTGCCCGGAAGAAAAGGGAGGCCTGGGCCGTGACCACCGGGGCCGCGAGTAGCCGGCGAGTGATCGGCCCAACCGAGGGCGTCCAGAGGAAGTGGGGGGCCCAGTCGGCCGTCGCTCCGCTACGTCGGGCCTTGCTGTGCCCGCCCCGTTGGTCGGAGGCGACCATGGCCGGAATCGATCTCGGCGTCTGGGGCTATGCTTCGCTCCCGCGCCTGGGTGAGGCCCAGGCCGAGTTCGAAGCCCTGGCCGAGGTCCTGGTCCGGGCCGGCGTGGAGGTCTTACGGCACGAGGAAGCGCAGGACGGTATTTACGACGCTGTCTTCGCTTGCGACTGGGGCCTGGTCGTCAACGACGGGGGCATCGTCCTGAACCCGGGTAAGCCGGCCCGCCGCCCCGAGGCCGATTTCGCCGAGCGGGCCTTCCTCGGGGCCGGGGTTCCCATCTACCACCGCATGACCGCCCCGGCGACGGCCGAGGGGGGAGACCTCCTCTGGCTGGGCCCCGATCTCCTGCTGGTCGGCCGGTCCTACCGCACCAACGCGGCCGGCCTCGACGAGCTTCAGGCCCTCCTCGCACCCCGGGGCATCTCCGTGGCGCAGGCGCCGGTGCCTCACTGGGAGGGCCAGGGATCGGTTATGCATCTCCTCTCGATCATCAGTCTTGTCGACAGCGATCTGGCCGTGGTCTACCTTCCTCTCCTGGCCGTGGAGACGGTCGAGTTCCTGCGCGAGAGAGGCGTCGAGCTTCTCCCGGTCACCGGCGAGGAGTTCGGAAACCTGGCCTGCAACATCCTGGCCCTCGGGCCGCGCCACTGTCTGGCCGTGGCCGGCAACCCCCGCGTGCGGCGGGAACTGGAGAGAAGGGGCGCCACGGTCGAGGAGTTCCCCGACCGGCAACTCGGTCTGAACATGGGTGGCGGCCCGACCTGCTTGGTGCAGGCCGTGCTGAGGGACTACTAGGGAAGCCCTAGGCCGTCCATCGGTAGGGAGGCGTTGGCCACGACGCAAGAACCCCGGGCTTCCTGGCGGCTTCGGCCTGGTCCGGCCGTGATCTTCGCCCTGGTTCTTACGGGGTGCTTTGCCGGCCTCTCCCTCGGTCTTCATCAGTTGCGCCTTTCCGGGTTCGACGCCGCCTTCAGCGCGCTGGCTCTCCGCCTTCACACTCCCGGACTCACCCGGTTCATGCTCGTCGTCACGAACCTTGGGTCGGCCGCCGTCATCATTTCGGTCGACCTGGCCGCGGCGGCGTGGATCTGGCGGGTCCGGACCCGCGCGGGCTCCATCTCCGGGCGGTGGGCGGCTCGCGACGGAATGCTGACGATCCTGGTGGCCCTGGTGGGCTCGTTCCTCATGAACAGCCTGCTCAAGTTCGTCTTTCACCGGGTCCGGCCCGATCTCTTCCCTCTTACGCCGGCCTTGGGCTACTCCTACCCCAGCGGCCACGCCATGTCCTCGATCGCCTTCTACGCGGTGGTCGCTTACGTTATCTCCGTGACCCTGGCGAGTTTGGCCCAACCCGTCCGCCCGCGGGCGGGCCTCCGGCCCCTGACCCTGGGGATCGTGGCCGGTCTGGTCACCCTCATGGTCGGCGCCAGCCGGGTCTATCTCGGGGTTCACTACGCCAGCGACGTGGTTGGCGGCTACCTCGCCGGCGGGGCCTGGGCTCTCCTCTGCCTGGCCTGGTTTGAACGCTCGGAAGCGGGCCGGGGCGAGCGGGACAGCGACGGGGCCTCGGCCGAGCCGCGGCGGGACAGTGACGGGGCCTTGGCCGGGCCCCGGCAGGGTGAGGAGAGGTCGGCGGCGAACGGGAGATAGCCCAGAAAGGGTGGTCGACCAGAAACGGAGGCGCCACCATTGTCCGAGAACCTCGACGTCGCGCGAGCCGCCTTGGGCCTGGCCCTATCGCCCACGCGGGCCCAGGAGCAGGCCTTGAAGGAGGAGTTGCGCCAGAGCGGCATAGCCGGCGCGGCGGCCGACATCGGCGGTCAGTTCCTCGCCAGCATCCCCACGGTGATAGAGCGAGCCATTGTCTCGGCCAAGCGGGAAGGAGTCATCCGCGACGAGCACCCGCACGTCGGCGCCGTCGCCGGCGCGGCCAGGGAAGCCCTGGCCCAGATCTCCGTGCGGGCCGCCGGTCTGGATGTCGGCGGCAAGATCGGAGTGGCCCGAAGAGGCGAGCACCTGGCCGTGGCCATCTTCTTCGGCGTGGGACTGGTTCACCTCGACGACGTCGCCGTCGCGGTAGCCCACCGGGCGGTGGCCAAGTAGCGGCTAATGGCCGTGAGACGGAATCAGTCCAATTGCGCTTGTCCAGATGCTCACGCCCTGCTATAATTGCCCCAAACTCGTAGGACGGTAGAACGGTAGGGGAGAGTGAGCCTTTCCGGCGACCATCCCTTGGTCGCCGTTTCTGTCTCTTTCCCCCCAAGTTCCCCGTCGCCCTTGGGGGAGTCTACATGCCACTCGTCAGCGCCCGCGGCGCGACCACGTGTCCGGCTAATGAGCCGGAGGCCGTGTCCACCGCCACCAGGGAACTCCTGACCGCCCTGGGCCGGGCCAACCCGGCTCTCACACCGGAGTCGACCCTGGCCGCCTTCTTCACCGTCACTCCCGACCTCAACTCCGCCTTCCCGGCGGCGGCCGCCCGATCCTTGGGCTTCACCGGCGCCGCCCTCCTCGGGGCGCAGGAAGCTGGCGTTCCAGGCGCGCCCGCCCGCTGCGTCAGGGTCCTGGTCCTTTTCGAGACAGACGACACCGGTCGCCCAACTCGGGCACGGCACGGGGTTCCGGTCTATCTCGGCGAGGCCGCGGTCCTGAGACCGGACCTGACCCTGGCGGCCGCCCAACCGGACCGAGAGGGGGGGCGGAGATGATCGTCGTCATGAAGCCGAGAGCGCCCCGGGCGCAGGTAGACGCGGTTATCGCTCGCTTTGAGGAGTTCGGTGTGGCCGTCCATCTTTCAGAAGGGTCGGAGCGGACCATCGTCGGCGCGGTGGGCGACCTCCGGCGGATGGAGCCGGACGACCTCCAGGCCATGGCCGGCGTGGAACGGGTCATCCGGGTTCTCCATCCTTTCAAGCTGGCCAGCCTGGACTTCCACCCCCGGCCGACCGTGGTCAGAGCCGGCCGGGCGACCTTCGGCGGTGGAGATGTCACGGTCGTGGCCGGTCCCTGCGCCGTGGAGAAAGCCGACACCTACCTGGCGGCGGCGGAGGCGGTCAAGGCGGCCGGGGCTCACATGCTGCGGGGTGGGGCCTTCAAGCCGAGGACGTCTCCCTACGCCTTTCAGGGGCTCGGTCGCGAGGGTCTGGGCATCCTGGAGGAGGCCCGCAAGCAGACAGGTCTCCCGTTCGTCACCGAGGTCTTGTCGATCGAGGACATCGAGGACGTGGCGGCGTCGGCCGACATGCTTCAGATTGGGGCCCGGAATGCCCAGAACTTCCCGCTCCTCCGGGCGGCGGGGCGTTCCGGCCGGCCCGTTATGCTCAAGAGAGGGATGTCGCAGACCATCGAGGAGTGGCTGATGGCCGCCGACTACATCCTCTCAGAAGGTAACCCCGACGTGATTCTGTGCGAGCGGGGAATCCGGACCTTCGAAACCATGACCCGCAACACTTTTGACGTGGGGGCCATCGCTCTGGTCCGGGAGCTGTGCCATCTGCCGGTCATCGCCGACCCGAGTCACGCCAGCGGGCGAGCCAGTCTGGTTCCCGCTTTGGCGGTGGCGGCTGTGGCGGCGGGCGCGGATGGACTCATGATCGAGGTCCACGCCTGCCCGGAGCGGGCTCTCTGCGACGGCTCTCAGTCGCTGACCCCGCAAGGCTTCGAGGTCGCGATGGACCGCATCCGGGCCGTGTCCCGGGCCAGGGTCTACGGCCGGGGAGTCGGGGGGGTGGCCGGGGGATGAGCGCGGACGACGCGGCGGGCGCGAGCGGACGAGAAGCGAAACTGGCCATCCTCGGTCTGGGTCTCATCGGGGGGTCGATCCTGCGGGCCGCTCTGGATAGGATGCTCGTCGCCGAGGTCCAGGGCTGGGACAACTCGCCCGCCGCTTTGGAGGCGGCGCGGGAGGCCGGCTTCGGGCCGCGGTTGACCCGGACACTGGAGGATGCCTGCGCGGGCGCGACAATGTGCGTCGTGGCCGTTCCCGCTCGGGCCGTTCCGACCCTGGTCGACCGGGCCAGGCGGGTCATGCCGCCCGGCGGAGTGGTTACCGACACGGCCGGCACCAAAGGATGGATCGCCGGGGAGGTTCGGCGGTTGGGCCGGTTTCGAGCGGACCGGCGGGACGGGGCTGGAGGGGGAGAGGACCTCGCCCGGACCGGCCATGGGGAAGACCTCCCCCCTTTTGTCGGGGGCCATCCCATCACCGGGTCCGAGAGGGGCGGCTTCGCCGCCTCGAGCGCCGAACTGTTCGACGGCCGGCCCTGGATTGTCGTGCCCGGGGCCGGCGCAGTGGGCCCGGCTCAGACCCGTGCAGTAGAGCCGGCCGGCGCCCGTGCGGCAGACCCGGACGACGCGGCGGATCCGGCCGCCCGTGTCGAGACCCTGGTCCGGGGTCTTGGGGCCCGGCCCACGCGGGCCTCGGCCGAGACCCACGACCGCACTCTTGCCCTGACCAGTCACCTGCCCTACCTCCTGGCCGTAGCCTTGGCCGAGTCGGCCTGGAAGGAGCAAGGCGCGGTCGCCGCTCTGGCCCCCTTTGTCGCCGGAGGTTTCCGCGATTCGACCCGTCTGGCTCTCCAGGATCCGGTCATGGGTCTGGACATGCTGACCACCAACGCCGTGGAACTCACCCGGGCTCTGGCCGAGGTTACGGCCGCGGCCAGAGCGACCATCGCCGATAGACCCTCCGACCGCCTCAGGCGGGCCCGGGAATTCCGCGCTGAATTAGGGAGGCTCAAGCAATGGCCCTAGAGACGTTTGGGTCCACCGGCCCGCTGGCCGGCGAGGTTCGGGTGCCGGGGGACAAGTCCATCAGCCACCGGGCGCTCATTCTGGCCGCCCTGGCCGACGGCCCGAGCCGCGTCGACGGCCTGCCCACCGGCGCCGACGTGGGGTCCACGATCACCTGTCTTGAGCGTCTTGGAGTTCGGGTCAGCCAGGGCGTTGTCCGCCCACCCCGAGGAGGTCTTCGGCCCCCCGACGGACCCCTGGAGGCCGGGAACTCCGGAACGACGATGAGGCTTCTGGCCGGAGTGCTGGCCGGTCAACCCTTTCGCTCGACGCTCGACGGTGACGCTTCTCTCCGCCGCCGGCCAATGGCGCGGGTAGCCCACCCGCTGCGGAGCATGGGGGCCGAGGTGGCGGCCAGGCCGGCGGACGGCGGAGACGGGGAGACCGCGCCGCTTCAAATCAGGGGACCCCTTCCGCCCGGGCCGCTCACCGCCCGGGTCCACCGCCTGCCTGTCGCCAGCGCCCAGGTCAAGACCTGCCTGCTTCTGGCCG
>Ga0315274_10003277_pt1 | contig 24122 bp, 29 predicted proteins | sample YL17G02_20_MG_FD_203700 | JGI IMG/M metagenome (GOLD analysis project Ga0315274, IMG submission 203700) | Sediment microbial communities from Yellowstone Lake, YNP, Wyoming, USA - YL17G02_20 | ecosystem: Environmental > Aquatic > Freshwater > Lake > Sediment | place: USA: Wyoming | collected...
TATGCTCGCCGACGCCGCCCACGACGCCGGCGTCACGGCACAGGTTTTATATCGCACAGGCGCCGCCCCCGACCACCCGGTGCTCGCAGCCTTTCCGGAATCCCATTACCTCAAATGCCGCATCATTAAAATCTCGGTTTGAGTGCGTATACCAAAATATTGTGGCGCAGGGGCTGTGGGGTCAGGGGGCGTCTCGGAGGCGATTTCATCTATGGATATGATAATGAAATCGCCGAGAGTCGAGGTGCATTTGCGGGCCGTAACCCGCAAATGACACCGTCCCCCTGACCTCACAGCCCCGAGAGCCACATGTTTTGATATACGCCGAAAATGAAACAGGGGAGCCATCTCACGACGGTTCCCCTGCTTGAGAAAGGAGGGTTAGGGATTTAGGCGTTGTAATGTGCCAGCATAAGCCGCTTCTGCTGCATTAGATCTTGCTCGAAATCAACTAGCGCATACGGATCGTAGCTGGCCAAATCTTCACGCGCCTCAAAATACTGGGCGCGGCATTCATTCATATATTCCAAAAGCTGTTCTTTGCGTTCCGTGTCCAAAGTATCGTCAAATTCCATTCTCGCATACTCATGATTGATAGAGCAGGTCGCCATCATGAGCTGAAGCTCTAAAAGGGCTTTGCGTTCCCCTTCGGACTTACAATTTGCATCCAAAGGGATTATGGAGATGGCCTGCAAGCCAGCGTCCATTGTCTCAAGATTTTTAACTTCCTTCTTCATTTCTAGCCCCCCTATGGTCTCCGCCCTTAAGTAATGCAAACCCCTTGCCAACATAAGGCTGTTTAACCTATTGATATTACAAGTATATTTGACATAGATTTTTAACCTGGCACCAAAAACGGTGAAGATGGGACTATTTTCGGGGTATAAAAACCCCACTGTAAAAACGTGGATCGTGCTTCGTGGATCGTGTGTCGATACACGATTCACGATTGACGATTCACGTTATTTAAAGATTTGTTCTAGCCGACTTTTCATCCGGTGGACGTGGGTGCCGGGCCAGAAGAGCTTTTTGCAGGCGGGACAACGATAAAATTTGCCCGCTATCTCATAGGCCTTTGGAGGGATCTCATCTTTCGCCGACTTTTTATCGATTTCCAGCAACAATTCATTGCAGTCGATGCAGCGGCTAAATGAGTTTGAGAGAAAATCAATGGACGGGAACGCCTTTTTTATCTGCCTTAGTTGTGCATCGAGATCGTCGCCTTCTATCATTATATATGGGGGGATTTCTTTGAGCTCTTTAAAATTTCCTGCCTTCGTCAGAATCGTTCTGCCTTCTTCACGGGCGATACGAAACAAACCCGACCTGTCAATTTTTGCATCGTAAAAGACATCTATGCCGCAAATCCTGAGCCAGCGCGCAAGGCTGCCGAGCATCACATCACTCGCAAACTTCATCGCTGATCTCTTTCAAAATCTGTTTGACCACATCTGCCGGATGCTTTGCCTGAATGATGGGCCTTCCGATGACAAGATAATCCGCGCCCGCCGCAATCGCCATTATTGGAGACGCAATGCGCCTTTGATCCTCCGCAGCGCTCCCCAGCGGACGCACACCTGTCGTCACAATGAGGAATTTCTCGCCGCATGCATTGCGGATCGGTTTGATCTCCAGAGGTGATGCGACCACGCCGTCAAGTCCGCAATGTTGCGAGAGCTTGGCAAGTCGCACGACCTGGTCACGGACCTCGAATTGGATGCCGATGTCGGCCATCGAATCCATGCTTGTAAGAACCGTGACTGCGACAAGCTTCGGCATGGCGGCGCGGCTGCCTGCGGCTTGAAGCGCGGCATCCACGGAGCGCTTGAGCATTTCGCTTCCGCCTGCGGCATGAACATTGAGCATTGAGACCTTGAGCTTTGTGGCGGCGGCAACGGCCCTGGCCACAGTCGACGGAATGTCGTGATATTTGAGATCCAGGAACACCTTACACCCCTCGTGATGGATCATCTTTATGACATCGGGCCCCAAAAGCGTGTAGGTCGGCATGCCGACCTCAAAGATGTGCACATCGTTTTTCAAAAGTTTCACTAGTTTGGTCGCTTCTTTCATCGTATCGGCTAGAAGCGCGACAATCAGACGATCTTTGACCACCAGCTTTTTTGCCTTCATCTTTTTATCCCTTCCATTATTTTTAGAAAATACGCGGATGCTTCCTCCGGTTTTATTTTGTCGACCTTACCCGTTTTTCTTTCTTTAACCTCCACTACACCCTGCGCCAATCCTTTCGCGCCGACGACAACCTGATAGGGGATTCCTATCAGATCGGCATCCGCGAATTTGACACCGGCCCTTAAATCCCTGTCATCGACCAAAACCTCCACGCCCTTGCCGGAGAGCTCATTATAGATCTTTTCGGCAACGTCTTTTTCTTCCCCCTTTGCCGAGAGTGGTATGACCTCGACTGCAAACGGGGCAATGGGCAGGGGCCAGCAAATTCCCCTCTCATCATGATTTTGTTCTATCGCAGCGGCGGCGGTTCTGCCGACACCGATTCCGTAACAACCCATGACAATAACGTTTTCCCTGCCTTCCTCGTCAAGATATGTCGCCTTCATAGGCTCGCTGTATTTTGTACCGAGGTAGAACACCTGTCCCACTTCAATGCCGCGATATGTTTCCATCGTGCCGTCGCAACGCGGACACGGATCCCCCTTCACCGCATGCCTTATGTCGGCAAATTGCGTGACCTTGAAATCGCCGAGATTCATGCTGATGTAGTGCGCATCATTTTCATTTGCGCCGATCACGAAATTTTCCATGATCTCGACTTCATTATCCGCATAGACGGGGATATTGAGACCAAACGGCCCTGAAAAGCCCGACGGAGCGTTGGTCACGCGCTTGACCGATTCTTCTTCCGCAAGATGGCACCATTCGCAGCCGATCAAGTCTTTGAGCTTTGATTCTTTGATTGCATGATCGCCGCGGCATAAGGCTGCAACCGGACCTTTGTCGGTTTCAAGTATGAGCGTCTTTACTATTTGCGTCGGCTTTACCTTTAGAAACTCGCATACCTCTTCCACAGATTTTTTTCCCGGAGTTGAAACTTTTTGATACCTACCCTCTGGCTTCTGACCTCTGGCTTCTGACTTCTTGGGCGCTCTTATCTCCGCCTTCTCAACGTTCGCTGCATACTCGCACTTATTGCAGGAGACGATCTCGTCTTCACCCGATGTTGCAAGGACCTGGAACTCGTGCGACATCGAACCGCCGATCGTCCCGGTCATGGCCTCGACGGGACGGAACTCAAGACCGCAACGCGTGAAGATGCGCCTGTAGGCATCATACATCTTCTGATACGTTTCTTTCGCGGACCGTTCATCGCGATCGAACGAATAGCCGTCCTTCATTATAAATTCGCGGCTGCGCATGAGGCCGAAGCGCGGCCTCACCTCGTCCCTGAATTTTGTCTGTATCTGGAAGAGATTCTTTGGAAGGTCGCGGTACGATTTGACTTCATTGCGGACTAGATCCGTAATCGCCTCTTCGTGTGTGGGGCCGATCACAAAATCGCGGTCATGACGATCCTTGAAACGCAAAAGCTCTTTGCCGTAGACGTCCCACCTGCCGGTCTCCTGCCAGATCTCCGCGGGCATGACTATCGGAAGCAAAAGTTCCTGCGCACCCGAGGCCGTCATCTCTTCACGGATGATCTGTTCTATTTTGCTTGTGACGCGCAGGCAAAGCGGGAGCAGCACATATACGCCGGATGCGAGCTTCCTTATATAACCTGCACGGATCATGAGCGCGTGGGAGGCGACCTCGGCATCTGCGGGAGCCTCGCGGAGTGTAGGAATGAGTAGCTGTGAATAGCGCATATCCCCCCTTATTTCCTCATCGATTCAATTTCCTTCATCAGTTCATCTTCAAGTTCGTCTTCACGGCAGGTCCTTATGATTTCGCCCTTCCTGATTATCATGCCTTTTCCGTTGCCGCCTGCGATCCCGATGTCTGCTTCACGGGCCTCGCCCGGACCGTTGACGATGCAGCCCAGCACCGCAACCTTGAGGGGCTCCCTCACCTTCTCCAGGCGTTTTTCAAGTCTCGCCACCAGGCCTTCAAGATCTATCTGCAACCTGCCGCATGTCGGACACGACACGATCTCAACAAACGGCCGCTTGCGCAGCCCCAGCGATGCAAGTATCTCGTATGCGGCCTTGATCTCGTACACCGGGTCGGCCGTCAGCGACACGCGAATCGTATCGCCGATCCCTTCCTGCAGCAGGGTCCCGATTCCAAGCGCCGATTTGATCGCCCCCGTGAGAATCGTTCCCGCCTCCGTAACACCGAGATGGAGCGGATAGTCAACACGTGTGGACAAAAGGCGATATGCGGCGACCATATTTTTGACACCGGACGCCTTCACGGAGATTTTTATATCGTTGAAATTTTCATCTTCAAGAATTCTCACATGGCGGAGCGCGGACTCAACTAACGCTTCGGGAGAAGGCCCGCCAAATTTTTCCAGCAGATCCTTTTCAACGGATCCGCTGTTGACGCCGATGCGTATCGGAACGCTTCGCGCCTTCGCCTCTTTCGCGACCTCGCGGACGCGGTCTTTTGAACCGATGTTTCCGGGATTGAGCCGCAGACCGTCAACACCCTGTTCCAATGCCATGAGCGCAAGCTTATGATGAAAGTGGATATCAGCAATCAAGGGTATGCCGATCGATTTTTTTATTTTGCCAAGCGCGTTTGCCGCATCTTCATCCGGCACTGCAACACGCACGATCTCGCATCCTGCATCTTCCAGCTTTTTGATCTGCCCGACTGTAGATGCAACATCACTCGTATCGGTGGATGTCATCGACTGGACGGAAACCGGCGCATCGCCACCGATAATGACGTTTCCGACCTTTATCTGTCTCGTATTTCTTCTCATCTTTGTGGATTGTGGATCGTGGATCGTGAATCGCGCGATGCACGAATCACGAATCACGAATCACGGAATAAGCGAGCAGCCTCCGCTCTTTGTCGTTGTGTCGCTTCCGGCGCCATCCGTCGGCTGACACGGATTCTCAACCTGAACCTTGACCGCATCCATCTCTATAGTCTCCCCGCCGGTTGTGCACTTGACGGTGGTTGCGCCGTCCGAAGCGGATATCGTTGCCGGTTCGAAACCGGTCGGCGGGTTATCAAGGGGCTCGAAACCCGACATGCCGGTGTATTCCGAACTCAACGGCTCATAAATGACTTCATAAGTCTTCCCCGGCACTATGCCGTAAAGATAATAATGCCCGTCGCCGGCACACGCCGGAAACAAAACGCCCGAAACCATGGAGCGCGAGTCTTCTTTCGTGAGGGTGTCGCCGTCGCCCACGCGCCTTGCTATGACGTTCACTCCCTGAAGCGGCCTGCCGTCCTTGTCCTCTATCTCGCCTTTGATTGTACAAAATGAATTTTGGAACGTGCTGTTGGGATAGATCCAGGATAGTGTTATTTTGTCGTCCACCTTGAGCTGCGCCTGACGGTCAGTCTTGAGCTCGGGAAACATTGTGGGAATATATTGTGCATCCGGACAATCAGCAGGATCCGTGCTAAGCGTGCATGCATTTGCGATATCGAGATTCACCTGCGTGTGATCCATATTGAAAAGATGGCCAAGCTCGTGCTGGATCGCGCTTTTGAACTCATCTTCAGTCAACGTCCCATCCGTCAGCAAAACACCGTTCAAGATCACAACGCCTTTCAGGATTTGAGTGCCCGATGAATCGGAAAGAAGGATTTCAGAAAGGCCCGGGATGTATCTGTAATTGCTTTCGCCTGCGATATCTTTTGTGATTGCCCCGTCCCTGTCAAAGATGATGACCGTCTCACCCGGCGCCGAGCTGATATACGGTTCAAAATTTGTTCCATCAATATCTTTGTTGACGGTTCCCCTGTAGGTCGCTTGCACATCAGTCGTCGAAACAAAGGCCCTTGTCGAATCCTGAAGTTTTAATTCGGTCGTCCACCTGCTTATTGCCTGACTGACCCACTGCTTGGCTGTAGTATTGTCGACCGACGGTGAAAGGCCGCCGTCTTCCGAGTACCACTCGAGAGTCTTATTTTGCCACTGCTGCGCGACTCCTGAATCACCCACGGTATCGACCGCAAAGGGGCCCCCGGCATAGGCCGATGCCGCGATAAGTATAAAGGCAAGCAATGCAGATAACTTCAATTTCATCGGGGTTCTCCTTGACTATTTTAACATATCCACAACTTTCTTGAAATCATCGTATAGCATGGGACCGCTGGGAGGGCTATTTTCATCGATATTTGCCGCTTTTAAAGCCTTTGAAACCGTCTGGGTTTTCGGCAATCCCTTAAACAGGTTTGAGTTGGAAAAGCTGTTCACGACCGTTTCCCGTCCATCCTTAACATCCACCTTAAAGACCCCCTGCTGCATACCCATTGGCGCGCGGAGGCCGAGTTTCGTCCGGGAGGTCCAAAATACAACGTAATCCGATCCGGTATTGAACTGCGCGAAACCGACGGCGTACGGGACGCCCAGGGCCTTCGCCTCCCGCTTCGGCGCGCCCCACTGATCGTATTCAAACCGGCTCCCGCACTCCCCTTTGAGACAATCTGCAACTGAAAAGACGTAATGGGTGACAATTAAGCCTTGCGGATTGTTCGGCGGATAAATCTTTTTGACTTCGAAGGATTCGCACTTGCCCTTGAAGGCAACTTCCGATTTTGAAACGATAGTCGGCAGGTTTACCCTTATTATCTGGTAACTGTCAGCGGTTGCGACGATCAAAAAGAGACTTAAAAACGAAAAAAGAAAAGCGATCCGACGCTTCATAGCGCACCTCCTTGAAAGTGAAGGCATATCTTGGATGCGCCTGAAAGTCAATTAAACCGCTTTTAAAGAAAAAAGGCGTCCGACGATGAATTGTCGGACGCCTTTTTGGTTACCTGTATATGCCTTATTCTTCTTTTGTCAGCGAAACCGAATACGTGGCGCAGGGTTCGCCCAGCTGGTCCAAAACCGGCGCCCTGTCTATATATTTGCAATCGCCTGTAATGCCGGTCTCCGTGAATTCTACATGGAAAATGAGCGTGTTGGAAACATTGCGCTGAATGATTGTCGTTTTGCTGCCGTCCAGGCTTCCGCTCGCCTCGGATTCATCCTCGAACCCAAAGCTCACAAGCTCGCCGCTCTGGATAACATTCACGGCAAGTGGCGTTGATGCGCCGACAGATTCCTCAAGGAACTCACAGTTATTTTCCGTGAGAGCCATCTCGCCCTTGTAGTCGCCTTCGTACGCTCCGCCGCCCACAAAAGCGGGAGGAGAAATATCCGGCCCGAAGCCGTCGTATGGCTTGTTGCTATTATCAAAAGCAGAGCAGCCCGCTACCAACATCGCTGCGATGACGGTTACAAATATACGAGTTTTCATCCCATCCCTCCTTTTGAACTTTATACTCCCTCCAACTAGGTTATCGTCACCTTTTCAATAAAGTTGCGTATTTTTTTGGCCTCTTTTTCAGCGATGGCTATCTTATTGATATCCCATAGGAATTATGCGATAGTTCATAGCACCATGACAAAAAAGCCGTTAAAAACGTCTCTATGGGTTGCCTCCACTTATTTTGCCGAGGGGCTTCCTTATATGATTGTGCGCTTCATGTCATCGGTATTTTTCACCGATATCGGTGTGCGGGAGGCGCTGCTTGGTTTCATAAATTTCCTGGGCATCCCATGGAATCTCAAATTTCTATGGGCCCCATTTCTCGATATCTTTGGAACAAAGCGCGGGTGGATGCTGAAGATTCAGTTTCTGATCACAATATTCGTTTTTGTGATTGCGATCCTGGCGGGCCTTCACAAAAATTCCAATCCCGGAACAATTCTTTACATTATGGCGTTCGTATTTGTCGGCCTCGCGTTCATCGCCGCAACGAACGATATATCGATTGATGCATATTATCTGGAAGGTCTCACGGACAAAGAAGATCAGGCGGCGTATTCGGGTCTGCGGGTAATGGCCTATCGCGTTGCGGTCGTATATGCGCGCAGTTTTCTGGTAGCCGTTGCAGGGCTGGCAAGCTGGTTCTGGGGATTCGCTGCGGGCGCAATCACAATGCTCGCGCTTTTGATACTGCACAAATTCATGCTCCCGAAATTCGAAAAGGACGTCATTGCGAACGAAGTGAAGCAATCCCATGGGATTGCTTCGTCGGCCTCCGGCCTTCTCGCAATGACGTCTAAAAAATTCATTGAATCCTTCGCCTCATACCTGAAACAGGAAAAGGTGGCGCTCGTCCTCATTTTTATTGCGACATATAAACTTGGAGACGAAATTCTTTTCTCGATGAACACTCCGTTTTTGATGCGCGAGCTTGGAGTCACGAAGACGCAACTTGCGTGGCTTGCGGGGTTTGTCGGCTCCTTTGCCGCGGTTGCTGGCGCAATGCTCGGGGCATATTGGATCAAAAGCATGACGCTCAAAAAAGCAATTTGGCCCATCACAATTTTCATGAACATAAACATTCTGGCCTACCTTGTTTTGTCGGAGGGAAGGCCGTCGCCTGCAACAACCGCCGGAATAACTTTGATTGCAGCGGTCCACGCCTACGAGAACATCGCGGCAGGGCTTGGCACCGCAGCGCTCATGGTTTATTTGATGCGTCTGTGTTCCCCTAATTTCAAGGCCGCACATTTCGCAATCGGATCCGCGATCATGAGCCTTGGATCTACTTTGATAGGCGGTTTTGGCGGGATCATTGTTGAAAAATTCGGCTACACGAATCTTTTCATCCTTGGTTTTTGCGCAACGATTCCGGCGATGCTGCTCCTCTTCTTCATCCCGATGCATGAGAACAACAAAACTACTTCGTCCTGATCCTTGAGGCTGTGACCCACTCGTCCCATGAGTTGCCATATCCATCGTAGTGGATCTTCCACTTGTCTTTTCCGGCGGAAATGACACGCGCGGGATACCACTGGCCCTTCCAGTTGACGTCAACCGAATCGCCCACCGAATAGGATCCTCCCTTGGACGGAGCGGCAGAGGCCTCGCCGCCTCCGATTTTGATTCTGTCGGGGCCTACCCATTCATCCCAATTGTTGCCGTAGCCTGTGTAATGAATGTAGCACTGATCGCCCTTCGCCTTCTTGACCGTTGCGGGATACCACGTCCCCTTCCAGAGCACTTCGGATTTGTCGCCGACTTTGCATGCCGCATAGCCGCTCACCGAAAAACCGAGAAGCAGTGCGCATGCAAGCATACCAACCGCGATTTTTTTCATAAAACCCCCTTAATATAATTATTACTGGACACTAACTATTTCGATTTCAAAGTCAAGCGTCTTACCCGCAAGCGGATGATTGAGGTCAAGCATCACTTCTTTGTCATCCAGAGCGACCACGACAGCCTGAAATTCCTGCCCCTGGACGGAACCGCCGACAACGGAACCGACCTTCAGCGACTCCGCACCTTTGAAGGCCTTTCGCTCTACCTTCTGAACCGCGTCCGGATTTCTTTCGCCGTAGCCGTCCGCGGGGGCGACTGCGACGTTCTTCTTCTCGCCGGCTTTGAGCCCGACAAGCTGTTTTTCCAAACCCGGGATAATCTGTCCCGACCCCTGCGTGTAATTCAAAGGTTCTCCTCCTTCAGACGAATCGACGATCTTGCCGTCCACCTTGAGCACATAATTAATAGCCACCTTCGAGCTCTCTTTGATTACCATTTTCTCCTCTGCCTTTTTGAATAAGCCGCAATTAGAAAAACACATGACAATTGAAACGACGATCAATGATGTGAAGAATTCTTTTTTCATATGGAGTCCAATAAAAATCCCCGATCCTTTTGGGATCGGGGATTCTTTGTGGTTGGTTACATAGCAGCTTTCACATTTGCAGCCTGCAAACCCTTGGGGCCCTTTGTGACCTCAAACTCGACCACCTGGCCCTCTTTCAAGGTCTTGAAACCTTCGCCTTCGATTGCTTGAAAGTGAACGAAGACATCGTCTCCGCCGCTTTCGGGAGCTATGAAGCCATAGCCCTTTGAATCGCTGAACCACTTCACTGTTCCTTTCACCATAACCTTCTTCCTTTCGCTGATCGGACCCAAGATGTCGCACAAAAAAACGCGAGTCAATTTCCATGACCCGCGCCAGACCGTAAACCATTTACGTCGTGCTTCCAATCCAACAGCCGATCATCTTTAATGCGGCAGGACCCTACGCGAATTCAATTGAAATAGCAACACATTTTATGAATCCTTTTTTTTCGCCGGCTCAAGGCGAAGCTGGAACCATGAGGGGTTTTTTTTCGATCACATCTTGAACCGGCACTGAATCAATCAGCCCCTCTTATAAATCAAGCCGATAAGCCCGCCTGCCACGAGCATGTTGATCATGGCAATGCCGAACCAGTATAAAGAGAGGTTAAGCGGCAGCGGATACATGACGTATAACCAGACTGCCATGGGAATTGCAGTGAAAAGGCCGATAACAAGGCCGAACCTCAAGCCCTCGGCGATGGCGCTCCCCTTCCCTTCGTATCCTTTATGATAAATGTAGACCATAATGAAGGCTATGACCAGAGTCGATGCCCAGCCCCACGGCATCAGCCTTGTCATTTCAGTCTGCGGGCGCCACACCGTCGCGGTTGCCTCATAGATCCCCTTCAAGAGCACGCCGTGGAAAACCGATTCGAGCACTGTGACAACAATTGCCACGACAACTGCCGCCATTATCCATCTCCCTTTGTTCATAAATCCCCCTTTCATTTGGGCCATTTATGACACAAATTTTATATATGGACAATAGTATTTGGGGATATCCTGTGTTAAAAGCTAAATATGGAAAAATTAGACAGATCGGGGATGAGAAGAATCGTGCCCGCTCCGTGACCCCTTTTTATCTTAAGAGATCCAGTACCGACTGCGTCGTGTCGATCATGAGGGCTTTGCGTGAATCTTCGTTCTTGAGAGCTCCGACCAGCTTGTCTTTGGCATCGTTGATGATGAGTCCTCCGGCAATCGCCTCACTGAAAGCATCGGCAATCTCATTCCGCTTGGGAGACGGTATCTTGTACACGATCGTAACGCGGTTGATTTCGTCGAAAGCATGGTCACGATCACCGATCCATATCGTCTGTTTCTGTTTGTCCCACTTGGACCACCCCGGCGGATATTTTCCCCCGTGCCACCCAGTCTTTTTCCCGTGATGCCATCCCGGAGGAGTTGAAGCGGTGTCAGATGACTGCACCACTGTCCCCTGTTTTTTCGCCTGTCCGGGCGGCACACCCTTCGCGACCGCAAGAGTTGCACTGAACATCAAAAGACAGACAACCACAAGCGCTACAGAGATTCTATAATAGCTCATGTCCTCCTCCTTTTAAAAAGTGTCTTGAATAGATGGACTCCCTATATCAAGTGCCAATCTGCAGTGCAACGTGGGATTTATCATGAATTGTGCACTAATACATCACGACGGGAATACAGGTACCACAACCCCCAGAGGCCGTAGAGGGCCACGATAGTGAGGAAGATCGTGTATGGCACGAAGTTGGTGAAGTTAAAACCCGGTGTTCCGCGGGCAAAAAGCAGCATAGAAAGACATGCAACAGGGAAATACATCGTGATGGCAAAAGCGCCGGCCATGGCAAAAAGCCCCCATGTTTTTCTTAGCCACATACCGACAAGTCCGATGATGATAAGCGGGATATAAACGATAGTGTCCCCCACACCGAAGCCCTTGTTCAATGCCACACCGATATCTGTCACCGCATTTTTTGACTCCTGCAAGCCCAGCGAGACGGTAAAATCATAATCGATATAGGACATCACCTGCCCCAAAAAGATCATGACGAGCCACATGACGCTGATGATCATGATGACCCAGAAGCCTGTTGGTCTATTGGTGTTCATATTAGATTTCTTTGTATCTAAAACAGCTCACGAGATGGTCGTTCACCATGCCCACCGCCTGCATGTGGGCGTAGATGATTGTCGAACCGACGAATTTGAAGCCGCGCTGTTTCAGGTCTTTGCTGAACAAATCCGACTCCCCGGATGTAGCCGGAAGATCCGCCACTCGCTTCCACTTATTAACGATGCGCTCTCCGTCGAGAAATCGCCAGCTGTATGAATCAAACGATCCAAATTCCTCCTGAACCTTCAAAAATACCCGTGCGTTGGATACAGCGGCTTCAACCTTTTGACGGTTTCTTATGATGCCGGGATCTGCCAGCAATCTCTCTATTTTCTTTTTTGTAAAGCCGGCTACGGCCGAAGCATCAAATCCGGCAAAGGCCCTTCGATACCCCTCTCTCCGTTTAAGAATTGTAAGCCAGCTCAAGCCCGCCTGTGCCCCTTCCAGAATGAGGAATTCAAACAATTTCCTGTCGTCATGAACCGACACCCCCCACTCCTTATCATGGTATTTTATATAGATGGGATCGCCTTCGCACCATTCGCACCGCTTGAGTGTTTTCATAATTTTCCGCCCCTTTTCTTTCCGCGCAAGGGTATATTTTGAAATGTTGTGTGTCAAAATAAAAAAGGACTAGAATAATCAGCGACTTTTGTTTATATGAGCCGATAGAATACGCGGTTCCAAAGAAAGAGGAGTCATGTCATATTTGACTTGCAAAGCCGGCGAGACGCTCCCGCTACTCGATGCATTGTGGTGTCAGATATATCAGGAGCTCACGAAAAATGAGCCATACGGCGTATACGGACACTACACTTTTTGGGACTGGCTTGCTTTATGGGGTCCGCACGAGCTGCAGGATGAAAATCCTTCCTATTATACAGTCGAGCCCTTCAATGATTGCAGTGAGGGAGCAATATTCGATTCATGGTACAAAGACAACTATACCGATGCCTTCATGTGCCAGAACTCGCTTACGCGCCTGACGGGGCAATGCCATGAGGCCCGATTCACAGGCAAGAACTGGTTCGGATATCGTTATTATCAGATAGTTCGTTCAGGTGAACCGACGCCATTATCGTATTGTAAATTCATGCTGAAACGCGCCGAGGTGGACGCGGAACTCATGCGCACGGCAAGATAAAAACGATTAGAAATGCCGGAAGAATATTCTATACTAAATACTTGAGTTGTGACGACTAATTATGTTAGTATATAGACATGCTGGAAACACTGTTTAACAGTTATAGCAGAGAGAGGGTGCTCCTTTACTTATACACCCATCAGGAAGGGTATGCGCAGGAGATACGCCAGAAACTATCTCTCCCCTTGAGGGCGGTGCAATTGCAGCTTAAGCGTCTTGAACAGGGAGGAGTCCTAATATGCCGCAAACGGGACAGGACTTTCGTCTATCAATTGAATCCCAATTATCCCTTTTATAAGGAGCTCACCGCAATCCTTGAGAAGGCATTGATGCTCCTGCCGGAAAAGGACCGAAAGGACAATTTCACGCCGAGGTTAAGACCCCGAAGGATAGGTAAACCGTTGTGAGAAAAATCAGCTGGAAGAAAATGAAAGTGGAGGAGATCGCTGCGCTCATATGCGATCATCTATCCAAAAAGGGAATGAACTGCGTACTGTCCGGCGGGAGTTGTGTCACGATATATTCGGATAATGAGTATGAATCCACCGATCTTGATTTTGTGATGCCGGACTATTCAAGACAGGAAATAGATGCGTCGCTTGCCGAATTGGGCTTTATAAGAACTTCCAGCATCAGACATTTTGAAAACAAAGAATGCCCTTACCTTGTTGAATTTCCGCCCTCCCCTCTTGCAGCCGGTGAAGAGGTCATCACCCGGACAAGTTCAATGAAGACAAAATATGGAATCTTAAAACTTCTAAGACCGGTTGATTGCGTCAAAGACCGGCTGGCCGCTTTCTATCATTGGCATGACAGGCAATCTCTTGAGCAGGCGATAATGGTCGCAAGGAAAAAGAATGTATCCATGAAAGAGCTTGAGCGCTGGTCCGCGGGCGAACAGTCACTCGATAAATTCGAGATATTTAAAACTTTATTGAAGGCGCGAAGACCGTGAAAAACCGGTTGGCGATTATTGATTGGCGCCCGCGTCCCAGTTTGTCATTCTGAGCGAAGCGAAGAATCCCGGTTTTAGTGATCAGTGATCAGTGATCAGTTTTCAGCGGGCCGCAAATTGTCAAATGTCAAGGCCTGACCCTGTTTGATGGTTTTGTTGCGCCCTGCCACGGCGACGAACGCTATATTTCCCGAATTTGCGACGGCAAAGGTGGACGCATCATCTTGTCGCTTGTCAAGAATTACCCTCTGATATAAACGATATGCAGGAGGCGGACTCATGGAAATGTCAATTTCAGTCAGGAAACGGACGGTCTGGATTTGGATCATTTCAATATTCTTTCTTGTTTCTTCGCTATGGGGTCTGTGGTCATATTATTTAATTGCATCTGGCAAGGCCCCGATAGAGGATCTCAAGAGTCCTTACTTTGCAAACCTGACAATCCTTGACTATGCATTTCTCGTACTGATTCAGCTAGCTAATCTCTGCGGTGCCATAACCCTGTTCTTGATGCGCAGAGCAGCCTTTTATTTGTTTATGACCGGCCTGATAGCCTCTATTATGTTGACTATAAGAGCAGCCATCAAGGGCTCATTTCAAAACTCCAACCCTGTGGCCATGGCTGTGGGAATGACCATCGGCTTTGGCATCGCAATAGTAGTTTGTATGTACACATGGAAATTACTCAAGAGAGGCACTCTGAATTGATGATCGTCGATTGGCGATTATTGATTGGTGCCCGCGCCCCAGTTTGTCATTCTGACCTCGAGCGAAGTCGAGAGGGAAGAATCCCGATTCAGTGAACAGTGACCAGTAATCAGTGATCAGTTTTCAGCGGGCCGCAAGCGGTTGTAACTGAACGACTTTAATTGCGTTGCGGAGGGACGGGTGGGTTCGTGACAGGTGGTTCGTAGATATTTTGAGAAGTCCTTGTTGTATGATTTCCGGACACACTGCCCAGATTTGCTGCACACCGGAAAACCTCCTCTCAGAAAACAACATTAAATTTCAATGTACTTCGCAATCGCCAATTCTGGCACAAATGTTGCTCTTCAAAAAAGAGAGCGAAGGACCTGTTATGCTTCGAGGTGTACAGTGACGGTCATGAGAAAGCCTGCTTGCAGTAGTATACACTCTGGTGTATACTTTAAATACAAGGAGGCGATCTTATGTATAATTACGTGACTCTGAAAGAATTGAGGCCGAAATTGCCCAAGATCATAGACAAGGTGGATTCCCAATTGGATCGCTATATCATTTCAAAGCACGGGAACCCCGTTGCCATATTACTTTCAATTGACGATTTCGAAAGCCTCATCGAGACGTTGAACGAAAAAGCTGACAAGGAGAATTTGAAGAGGATCCGTCACGGTTTGAAGGAGGCGAAAGCCGGCCGGACGGTTGACTGGAAGAAGGTCAAAGCGAAATATCACCTATAGAGATCTGAATAAAAGTGTATCGCGTTCAACTTACCAAACAAGCCGAAAAGGCCTTTGACACGATCATGGGCTCCCAGCCGAAAATGGGAGTTCGGGTCGCGCAGGCAATTGACCGTCTTGCCCAAGACCCGACTATAGGAGTTTCGTTAAAGGCTGATTTGAGGGGCTGTTATAAGTATCGTGTCGGTTCTTACAGGATCATTTATCAGATAGAACACTCAATTCTGCTTGTTGTCGTTATCGACATCGGCCACCGCAAGGAGATCTACCGTTAGTAATCAGTTTTCAGCGGGCTGCAAGTGGTTGGAACTGAACGGCTTCAATTGCGTTGCGGAGGGACGGGAGGGTCTTATCTTGTGCTTCTTTCCGTGCACGAACCCGATACATAACTATCGCTCTGTGAACAATTTTCAAGTTTATCACAAATTAGTTCCAATTCTCCATTTGTCCAAGTGCCTTCGCAATAATATTGAGCATCATTCCAGCTAGATGCAATGTTTACGACACAGTTCGCATCAACTTGTCCCAGAAAGATTAAATTCCCAGACGGTCTTAAGAATTGCAAATTATCACCCGATTGCGTTATGCTAAATTCAGTTGCGCCATGATCACTCGGATATGCGTAGCAAGACGGACAGTCGCTATATGTTATATTATAATCACCTTGGATGCCATTTTCACAACCACTTCCACCGCCACTACCGCCAGCACCCCCACCACATGACGAGCAAAGAAGAACTAGTCCAATAATGGCAATTGTGTGACTTTTCATAATGCACCTCAATTAATACCTATATAGCCCGTTCGGACTACGATGACAATATAAAATATGGCCCGTTCGGGCTTTGTCCTTTCGGGCCAAATACATGACGATGCCCCACAGGTGGGGCTATGGACAAGGAACAGTCTGCTTTTGTCAAATCGTTCGGCGCACAAGTCAGGACACTTAGACTTTCGAAAGGAATGACACTCGAAGATATGCAGGACTACGGCTTTTCCGCACAGCACTTCCAGAAAATTGAATCTGGGAAAAAAGCGATCAACTTTTATACGGCTCACCGAATTGCCAAGGCATTCGGAATACGCCTTTCTCAATTAATCAAGTTAACTGAATAACAACGATCGGCAATCATTGATTGCGCCTGCGCCCCGCCCAATTCAGTGAACAGTGATCAGTTTTCAGCGGGCCGCAACAGGTTGTAACTGAACGACTTTAATTGCGTTGCGGAGGGATGGGTGGTTCAGGGGCGGCTTTCAAGGTCCCCGCGATAAGTGTCATACATAACAAAAGTCCCTGTCAAATGACAGGGACTTTGTCAGCAACCTGAAGTTCCTTATTCACAACAAATACGGCAATGTTTACCATCCGAATCACAACAGACACCCCACGTACACCCCTCGGCCGCAATTCCACCACCACGAAGAGCTCCGCTGACATTCATGTCGTCCAAAACATCTCTTAGATTAAGATTCGTGGGAGTGCCACCACCACTGGGCGGAAGAGCAGGTCCCCCAGCAGTATGCACTTTACTTGTATAATCGACAATCCTTTGCCACTCTCCTTCTTTAATAAAGATGAATTTGATGGAGCACTGTTCGCCTTGTTCTGTCGCCCGCTCTATTTTTGGCTGGACCACCGGCGCGACCTTGTTTGGCATATATTGGGCCGTTTGAAACTGCCCCTTTTGAGCTGCGTATAGGAACGACGCGACAAACAGAAGCGCAAGCGGCAAAACAAAAACTGTCTTCTTCATAACGTGCCTCCTTTGTTTGAGAGGCACCGTACATCAAAAAAAAAAAAAACACAAGAAAAATCTCGATAAAACACGCGGACTAAGCGTAGGCACACCAGTCCGGGCCTTACTGCAACTTCTTTATTTGCCAATAGCTGTGTGCATGAGCGCCCAGAGCATCTTGCTGACCTCTGTGAGGCGGGATTTGAGAGCGTTTGCGGACAACGGAGGCATAAGGCCGAAGGAAGAAACGAGGTCGACACATGCAGAGACCTCTACTGCTGAAGCGCGGGCGATCTCGAAAAAGCGGCGACGCTCGGCGGTGCTTCTGCGCGCATTTCCTTCTGCGATATTGAGGACCACGGAGGCGATGGCGCGGCGCTGCTGATCGTATAGATAACCAACGCCGCGTGGCCACCTGGCACCCTCCTTGCTTAACTCCTCTGCCAACCCGACTGCCCTACGATAGCATTCCAGTTTTTCGTGCAACATAAATACCTCCTAGTTTGTCATTTTTCGCTGCCCTCTCATAAGGGTGGAGGGCAGCGAAAAATGACAAACAAAAGGAGGAGTCATGAATCACGAAAAACTGGAGTGCTACAGGCAGTTGGTTTCAATCGCAGAGGAAGTTGCAAGGAGAGTGACCAGGTGGCCCAAAGGCCATGGAGATCTTGTTGATCAGCTGCGCCGCGCAACGGTCTCCGCTGTTCTCAATTTATCGGAAGGCAACGGCAAGAGCCGGTTCAAGCGAGAGCGGCGATGGTTCTTCAGAATCTCGCTCGGCTCAATCGCAGAAGTCGCAGCCGCTCTGGATCTCGCACACGCATTCGGGCTTATCGAAAGCGCTGATCTCGCCTCTCTCAAATCGCGGCTTCGGCTAGCGTACGTGCAAGTGAGGGCTTTGCCATGAGTTCTGTTCTCTTCGCTCTGTTGCTCAGTTCACAGTTCTCTCGATCTGTTTTCTGTTCTCTGATTGTAACGGCGATGACAAAGCGATTGAAGAGCGATAGAAAAGCGAAACGCCCTGCGGTTTCCCGCAGGGCGTTTCTAAATTTAATCCGGCAGCGTCCTACTCTCCCGCAGATCATAACCTGCAGTACCATGGGGGCTGAGGGGCTTAACTGCCGAGTTCGGAATGGGATCGGGTGTATCCCCCTCGCTATAGCCACCGGAAGCTTGATGCGCTGCCGATCTGCGTCGGATTGCTGCGTCAGACACCTCGTCCGCTCCCTGCGACGTACCATCTAGGTACGACTCGGTCGGGACTCGGCGTCTTCCTTGCACTCCTCGCATCTCGACACCGCATATTAACAGTTTTTCAATCAACGCGATCAAATTTCGAATGAGGCCTCAAATTCTCGACACTAGTTTTCACTAGTATCCAGAAAAATGGCCAAGCCGAACGGCCGATTAGTACAGGTTGGCTCCACGCCTTACAGCGCTTCCACCTCCTGCCTATCAAACTCGTAGTCTACGAGTAGCCTTCAGGGAAACCTTATCTCGAGGACGGCTTCCCGCTTAGATGCTTTCAGCGGTTATCCGTTCAGCACATCGCTATCCGGCTATGCCACTGGCGTGACAACCGGTGCACGAGCGGTGCGTCCATCCCGGTCCTCTCGTACTAAGGACAGCTCCTCTCAAGTTTCCTACGCCCACAACAGATAGGGACCGAACTGTCTCACGACGTTCTGAACCCAGCTCACGTACCGCTTTAATTGGCGAACAGCCAAACCCTTGGGACCGATTACAGCCCCAGGATGCGATGAGCCGACATCGAGGTGCCAAACCGCATCGTCGATGTGAACTCTTGGATGCGATCAGCCTGTTATCCCCGGCGTACCTTTTGTCCGATGAGCGATGGCCCTTCCATGCGGGACCACCGGATCACTAGGACCTACTTTCGTACCTGCTCGACATGTCTGTCTCGCAGTCAAGCTCCCTTCTGCCCTTACGCTCGACGGCTGGTTTCCAATCAGCCTGAGGGAACCTTCGCGCGCCTCCGGTACATTTTAGGAGGCAACCGCCCCAGTCAAACTACCCACCAGACAGTGTCCTTCTCCCGGTTGACGGGAGGAAGTTAGAATTCCAGAACAATCAGGGTGGTATTTCAAGGTTGACTCCACCCGAGCTAGCGCCCAGGCTTCAAAGTCTCCCACCTATCCTACACAAACCGGCCCGAAATCCACTGCCAAGTTATAGTAAAGGTGCACAGGGTCTTTCCGTCTTGTTGCGGGTAGACAGCATCTGCGCTGTCAGTTCAATTTCGCTGAGTCCCTTGTTGAGACAGTGTGGCAGTCGTTACGCCTTTCGTGCAGGTCGGAACTTACCCGACAAGGAATTTCGCTACCTTAGGACCGTTATAGTTACGGCCGCCGTTTACCGGGGCTTCGGTTCAGAGCTTCGCACCTTGCGGCACTAACCCCTCGCCTTAACCTTCCGGCACCGGGCAGGCGTCAGCCTGTATACGTCGTCTTGCGACTTTGCACAGACCTGTGTTTTTGATAAACAGTCGCTGCCACCGTTTCACTGCGACCCCGAATTGCTCCACCTGTACAGGTTTCACAATTCAAGGCACGCCTTCTTCCGAAGTTACGGCGTCAACTTGCAAAGTTCCTTAACAAGGGTTCTCTCAAGCGCCTTAGGATCTTCTCCTCGTCTATGTGTGTCCATTTGCGGTACGGGTACCATCAACATTATATCGAAGCTTTTCTCGGAAGCTGGGATCAATCACTTGCGGGTTTTTGACAACCCACGTCATCACGCCTTCGAGTTGACTTGCCCCGCTCGCGCGGAACTCGTCCGATATCCGGATTTACCTGGACATCCTCTTATACGTTTAAACCGCCATCCAGCAGGCGGCTGATCTGCCCGTCTCCGTCCCTCCGACACATAACATGCCAATGGTAGTACAGGAATATTAACCTGTTATCCATCGCCTACTCCCTTGGGCCTCGGCTTAGGACCCGACTCACCCTGGGCGGATTAACCTTCCCCAGGAAACCTTAGACTTACGGCGAATGCGTTTCTCGCGCATTTTATCGCTACTTATGTCAGCATAAGCTCTTCCGATACCTCCAGCGGTCCTTACGGTCCACCTTCACAGGCTTACGGAACGCTCCCCTACCGCTCGTTGAATCCCGGAGGATCCAACGAACCCGCAGCTTCGGCAGATAGCTTCATAGCCCCGTTACATTTTCGGCGCGGACTCACTTGACCAGTGAGCTGTTACGCTTTCTTTAAAGGATGGCTGCTTCTAAGCCAACCTCCTGGTTGTCTGTGCGCTTCCACTTCCTTTCACACTAAGCTATCATTTTGGGGCCTTAGCTGGCGATCTGGGCTCTTTCCCTTTCGACCATGGACTTTAGCACCCATAGTCTGCCTCCCACGCATTACTTCTCGGCATTCGGAGTTTGATTGGGTTTGGTAATCTTGTAGGACCCCTAGTCCATTCAGTGCTCTACCTCCGAGAGTATTCACGTGAGGCTATACCTCAATATATTTCGGGGAGAACCAGCTATCTCCAGGTTTGATTAGCCTTTCACCCCTACCCACAGTTCATCCGGGGACTTTTCAACGTCCATCAGTTCGGACCTCCATGTGGTATTACCCACACTTCATCCTGACCATGGGTAGATCACACTGGTTTCGGGTCTACTGCCGGCGACTAAATCGCCCATTTCGGACTCGCTTTCGCTACGGCTCCGGACATACGTCCTTAACCTTGCCGACGACAGTAACTCGCTGACTCATTATGCAAAAGGCACGTCGTCACACGTTCTCCGCCAGAGGCGGAGCATAGTGCTCCGACTGCTTGTAGGCATGCGGTTTCAGGTACTTTTCACTCCCCGTCAGGGGTACTTTTCACCTTTCCCTCGTGGTACTAGTTCACTATCGGTCGTTTGGTAGTATTTAGCCTTGGATGATGGTCCACCCGGCTTCCCACAGGGTTTCTCGTGTCCCGTGGTACTTGGGATACCGCTAGGGTGCCCGCTGATTTTGACTACGTGGCTATCACACTCTTTGGCAGGCCTTTCCATACCCTTTGTCTATCATTGGACAATCCCATATCGCGGTCCCGCAACCCCGTGAGAACTTACGTCCTCACGGTTTAGGCTATTCCCCGTTCGCTCGCCGCTACTTAGGGAATCTCTGACTTGATTTCTATTCCTGCAGGTACTAAGATGTTTCAGTTCCCTGCGTTCACTTCATGCGCTTATTTATTAGGCGCACGATATCCACCGATTAAGGTGGATGGGTTGCCCCATTCGGAAATCCCCGGATCACAGCTTCCTTAGCAACTCCCCGAGGCTTATCGCAGCTAGGCGCGTCCTTCATCGTCTCCAAACGCCAAGGCATCCACCACATGCCCTTAGTAGCTTGACCAAATCTTAAGAGACCTCATTCGAAATTGAATCGCGTTTACTCTTTCTTCTTCCTTCTATTCAGTTGTCAAAGATCGTTTTTAATTTCCGAAGACATCAAGTTGCCCGCCACAAATATTGGCGGGCAGCGTTCCATCTCCGGTGGAGCTGAGGGGATTCGAACCCCTGACCCCCTGGTTGCAAACCAGGTGTTCTCCCGCTGAACTACAGCCCCGCTATGCTGATTTTGGTGGGCCCGGGTAGGATCGAACTACCGACCTCGCGCTTATCAGGCGCGTGCTCTAGCCAACTGAGCTACGAGCCCCTCGGGCCATCTTCAAAGAACAAGCCAGCTCTCTCAAAACTAAATAGCGGACGCACACAACCGAAATGCAAGTTTTGACCGGGACTATTAAGGTTTGCACCTTAGAAAGGAGGTGATCCAGCCGCAGGTTCCCCTACGGCTACCTTGTTACGACTTCACCCCAATCATCGCTCATACCTTGGGACACTCCCTCCTTGCGGTTGGGTCATGCACTTCTGGTATAAACAACTTTCGTGGTGTGACGGGCGGTGTGTACAAGGCCCGGGAACGTATTCACCGCTGCATGCTGATCAGCGATTACTAGCGATTCCACCTTCATGATCTCGAGTTGCAGAGATCAATCTGAACTTAGACTGGTTTTTTGGGATTGGCTCCACCTTGCGGTTTGGCGACCCTTTGTACCAGCCATTGTAGTACGTGTGTAGCCCTGGGCATAAAGGCCATGAGGACTTGACGTCGTCCCCACCTTCCTCCGGTTTATCACCGGCAGTCCCCCTAGAGTGCCCAACTTAATGATGGCAACTAAGAGCAGGGGTTGCGCTCGTTGCGGGACTTAACCCAACATCTCACGACACGAGCTGACGACAGCCATGCAGCACCTGTCTTGGGGTTCCCTTGCGGGCACATCGCTGTTTCCAGCGACTTCCCCAGATGTCAAGCCCAGGTAAGGTTTTTCGCGTTGCGTCGAATTGAACCACATACTCCACCGCTTGTGCGGGCCCCCGTCAATTCCTTTGAGTTTCAACCTTGCGGCCGTACTTCCCAGGCGGGGTACTTAATGCGTTTGCGTCGGCACCGAGGGGGTCAATTCCCCCGACACCTAGTACCCATCGTTTACGGCATGGACTACCAGGGTATCTAATCCTGTTTGCTCCCCATGCTTTCGCGTATCAGCGTCAGAATCCGTCCAGACCAGCACCTTCGTCACCGGTGTTCCTCCCAATATCTACGAATTTCACCTCTACACTGGGAATTCCCCGGTCCCCTCCGGACCTCCAGATTGATGGTTTCGGGCGCACTTCCTCAGTTAAGCCGAGGGATTTCACACCCGACTACTCAATCCGCCTACACGCGCTTTACGCCCAGTAATTCCGAACAACGCTTGCACCCTCCGTATTACCGCGGCTGCTGGCACGGAGTTAGCCGGTGCTTCCTTTGCAGGTACCGTCAAACCGATGGGGTATTATTTCCACCGGAGTTTCGCCCCTGCCGACAGAGCTTTACGACCCGAAGGCCTTCATCACTCACGCGGCGTTGCTGCGTCAGGCTTTCGCCCATTGCGCAATATTCCCCACTGCTGCCTCCCGTAGGAGTCTGGCCCGTGTTCCAGTGCCAGTGTGGCTGATCGTCCTCTCAGATCAGCTAACCATCGTCGCCTTGGTAGGCCGTTACCCTACCAACTAGCTAATGGTGCGCAGGCCCATCTACCGCCGATAGCTTACATGTAGAGGCCACCTTTCCCTCATCACCAATACGATGATGAGACTTATGCGGAATTAGCCTCGGTTTCCCGAAGTTGTTCCACTGCGGTAGGTAGGTTACCTACGTATTACTCACCCGTGCGCCACGGTACTAGTCCGAGTTGCCCCGAACATTCCCGTTCGACTTGCATGTGTTAAGCACGCCGCCAGCGTTCGTTCTGAGCCAGAATCAAACTCTCCAGTTAAACTTGGATATCGCATTGCTGCGATTTTATTTCTTGTTGTTCGTTACTTCACATTGGAATTTTCCAATGAGCCCACTTGATTTCGATCGTGGCGTATATATCCGCTATTTAGTTTTCAAAGAACCGGCACAAACTCTCCTGCCGCCCAGTCCCCCATTTTTTATCTTCGGGATTGGAACTGCAGGTTATCATTAAAAAATGTGTACTGAATCCACCGCAAATTCGGCGCCACGGTTGGCGCCGAAGTGGGGGTGTATCTACAGAAAGCGCCCACCCGTGTCAAGTAAATATAATTACAAATAATATCAAGGGGTTAAATGCGCTCAAAACCTAGCAACAGGCGGCCCCCTCTTTCTTGTGACTTATGATGCAACCGATCAGGCCCAGCACGAGCGAAAAAATGCCCGTCACAACTATCACAATGATGCTCTCTTTGGTTGTAAACGTGTGCTCGGCAACCGTCAGCTGCCATCCCGCAATTACGCGCACCAGATGCATGACCGCCGGCATCGCAAAAAATCCGGAGAGCCACAAAAGCGCGCAGTGTCCGCAACAGCATTTCTTTTCTTCCATAATCCCCCCTTTTTTTTAAAATTCCTCCCCTTTG
>Ga0315274_10003278_pt1 | contig 24122 bp, 16 predicted proteins | sample YL17G02_20_MG_FD_203700 | JGI IMG/M metagenome (GOLD analysis project Ga0315274, IMG submission 203700) | Sediment microbial communities from Yellowstone Lake, YNP, Wyoming, USA - YL17G02_20 | ecosystem: Environmental > Aquatic > Freshwater > Lake > Sediment | place: USA: Wyoming | collected...
TTGTGTATGGCGAAGTGCATCTTGACGACAATATCTCAGTGCCAACCCAGATGTGGGGCGAGCGGACACGCGACTGGGCTGGCGGGTCATCTACCGCCCACTTTCTGCTGAGCCACGTGGTTGACTTTTTGCACTGGGTGATGGCTCCTGCCAAGGTCACCGATGTCTATGCGATCTCGCAGCGCAAGGTGTTGGCATACACGCCTGATTTGTACGATGCCTTTCTTACCTTCGATGACGGCGCCAGGTTCCGGGTCAAGGCTGAGTGGATCAAGCACATTGACGGGCTAGTGGAGTTTGCCTTTTCCTTCTCGGGCTCCGAAGGTTCGCTGGCCTACATCAAGCGGCCCGGCTTTGGCGAGGTAGAGGGGTGGCGCGCCAACCTGAGTGAGCGAGTGACTCCAGAAGAGTTGCTAGTCCATCAAGGAAAGCTGCTCAAGCAAGGGATCAACGTGCGGGCCTTGCTGCACCGACCCAGCCCGACTGCTGGGGAGCTGAAGGCCGGCGGAGGACAGCTTGCCAGCGGGCTGGAGGCGTTTGCGCCCCCGATGGACTTTTGGCGTATCGCGAGAGGCTTCATCGACGCAATTGTCGAAGACACGCTTACGCCGTCGGGATGGACTTTGCATGGCCCGTTGCCAAGTGGCGTGGATGGTCTTCGCCAGACCCGGGTAGTTTGCGCCATAGTCGAGTCGGCTGCAAGGGGGGTACCGGTCAGCCTGGTGCCGTAGTCTCTTGAGGAAATCACCGGAGTACATGGTTCTTTGTTCTCGCAATCGCGACGAAAGGAGCGGATTCGATGGCGGATCTAGAGCAAGCTGCGCAGTTTCTGGCCAAGGTGCCGCTGTTCGAGAGCCTGAAGAAAGGCCAATTACAGAGCCTGGCCAAGTCGATGATCGACCGCGAGTACAAGGCGGGAGAGGAGATCGTGACCCAGGGCGAAGGGGGGATCGGCCTCTACATTGTGACATCGGGAAAGGCTGAAGCCGTGCACACGCGGACTGATGGCAGCAAGGCCGTTGTGAACACGTTTGGCCCAACGGACTTTTTCGGGGAGCTCGCGGTTCTGAATGATGAGCCGCGCACCGCATCTGTGGTTGCCGTTGAGCCTACTCAGTGCATGGTGCTCTCGCGCTGGGAGTTCCTCGGCAAGCTGAGGGGCGATGCGGACATGGCCGTCGTGGTCCTCCAGGAGATGGCTTTCCGCTTCCAGAGGGCGCTGCAGGTGCTTTAGCTGCGGGAGACACGGGTGTTGCAGGGCACGCCGTGTTGCTGGCGTGCCCTGTTTTCGTCTGAGGGACTGGCCATGCGATGCCCAAAGTGCGGCTTTGATGTTCCACAAGCGATGAGCTTCTGCGGCATGTGCGGCACGCGGGTAGTGTGGACATGGACGTGCCCGAGCTGCGGCTTTGCCAACCCCCTGGATTTCCGGTTCTGCGGCCAGTGTGGAGTGCGCTTGTCGGACCAGCCGCTGCTGACTGAGCCTGCGCCGTCACCTGTGGCGGGCGCGGAGGGGCACCCAGCAGACGTTCCGGTAGGCGCCATTGCTGAGCTCCCTTCACAACCAGAGCCAGAGCCTGCAATAGCGCGGCTTGAGGGCGAGCGCCGCCTGGCCACGGTCATCATTGCCGACGTTAAGGACTCCACTACCCTCGCAGAGAGGATGGGTACCGAAGCGTGGGTGGAGATGATGAACAGCGTGTTCCAGATTTTGGAGTCGCAGATCTACCGCTACGGTGGTCACGTGCACCAGTTCCGTGGCGATGGTCTGGTAGCGTTCTTTGGTACGGCCTCGGTTCACGAAGATGATCCGGAACGTGCAGTGCTGGCAGCCCTGGCCATGCAGAAGGCGGTCCAGCCTTTTGCTGCCCGGCTGGCGGAGAGCCAGGGGGTTAGCCTGCAATTGCGCATTGGTGTGAACACCGGCGAGGTGATCGTTGCCAACGTCGGTGACAGCAGCCAGCATAGCGAAGACACAGCGATGGGGGAGGCCGTTGCCCTTGCTGCACGACTCGAGTCTGCAGCCGAACCAGGAACTGTGTTGGTGAGCCATGATACGTATCACCTGGCCCAGCTACGTTTCGACTGGCAGGAGCTGGGCGAGATCGCAGTGAGGGGTATCAGCACGCCCATTGCCGTCTATCGTCCGCTGGCTGCCCGGGCAGAAGATCAGTCTTTGCTGCGCTTGGATGCAAACGGGCTTCCATCCCTGTTGGTCGGGCGAGATGCTGAGCTTCAGGCCCTGCAGGAGTGCATAGCTGACTTGAGTGCAGGCCGAGGCCGCATTGTGGAGTTGACCGGAACTGATGGCAGCGGCAAGTCACATCTGGTAGCCTGGGTGCAGAAGTGCTTTGCACGCGACCAGGTTCTTGGAGCGGGAGCAACTGGCGGGGGCCATGAGGACCGCGACGCCTTGTCCGCGCCGCTGCTGCCAGAGCTGTTGTGGCTGCGGGGGCAGTGCCGTTCCTACGAGCAGTCATGGCCTTACTCGATGTGGCTGGATGTGCTCCGCCGATGGCTTGGCGTGCGTGAAGGCGAGTCTGCGGGACAGACACAGGATCTGCTGCGCAAGCAAGCCTCAGCCCTGTGGGCGGAGCAGGCAGACGAGAACTATGCATACCTGGCCGCCTTTCTTTCTGTGCCACTTGGGGACGAGTCCAGCGCATGGGTGAAACGCCTCGGTGCTGAGGGACTCCGGCAGCGCATTCTGTGGACTCTCCGCAGTTGGCTGAAAGAGTTGGCCAGTCGAGGGCCGGTGGTCCTGATACTTGAGGACGTTCACTGGGCTGACCGGGCTTCCCTCGATCTGCTGGACTACTGCCTGCCCTTGTGTGAGCATTTGCCCATCTTGTGGCTGATCGTCTACCGTCCCGATCGAGCTGCGCCGGTGTGGGGGTTGCACCAGGGATTGGAGACCCGGTATCCTCACCGTCTGGTCTCCTTGCGCCTGTCGCCGCTAACTGAAGCTCAGAGCGGTGAGATGATAGACCAACTGGTCGGGACCCAGGCGCTGTCCCCTGAGGCTCGGGCACTGGTCGTTGGCAAGGCCGAGGGGAACCCGTACTATGTGGAGGAGCTTGTTCGCTCGCTGATCCGCAAGCAAGCTCTGGTCTATGACCCATCGGCGGGAAAGTGGCACATGCGCCGGATGGTCGACTCGCTCGACTTGCCCGACACACTGCGCGGGCTCTTGCTGGCGCACATCGACGACCTGTCCATAGATGAACGGCGCGTGCTGCAGATGGCAGCCGTGATCGGGTACACGTTCTGGGAGAGTGTGCTGCAGGATTTGGTGGGCGAAGGGACTGCGCTTGAGCCACACCTCGCGGCCCTGCAGCAGGCACAGTTGGTGAGTGAACGGGCGCCCATTCCGAACCTGGGCATGGAGTACGTATTTCGATCTCCTTTGGTCCGAGATGTGGCCTACGCGAGCATCCTCAATGCGCAGCGCACCGCCTCCCACCGTCAGGTAGCCGACTATCTGGCACAGTTCTTCGGTGAGGAGATCCTGGCCCAGTACTATGGGATGGTGGCGTACCACTACCACTCTGCTGGCGAATGGAAGCGAGAACTGTTCTACGCACTGTCGGCAGCTGAGCGGGCCCAGTCGCTGTATGCGAATGCCGAAGCGCTCAGCTACTATACTCGGGTGTTGGAGCTTCTGGACGAGCTAGTGCAATCAGGTGCGCAGTTGTCGGACCGGTTGTTGCTGGACTGGCGTCTGGAGACGCTCAAGGGGTTGGGCCAGGTACACTTTGGCACGGGCAGAATCGCCGAGGCAGAGGAGCGCTTCAGACAGGCCATTGCAGTGGGGCAGCAGATGGGGCTGGCCTCTGGTGAGCTCGTGAGGCTCTACTATTGGCTGGCAGAGACGTTGTTCTGGCAGAATCGGTATCACGAACAGATTGAGATTGCCGAGCACGGGCTGTCGCTCCTGGGTGGTGAGGCTGAATCGGTTGAGGCCGCTCTGATGAACCAGGAGATAGCCGTGGGGTACTCGTCCACTGGCAATCGCCAGAGATTCCAGGAGTTCACGGCTCGGACAGCCAGTTTCCTGGAGGTCCTTCCTTACACAGAGGAACTGAGGCCAGCCTATGACCACGTGGCATCGATGTATGCTTTTGATCGGAAGGACGCTCCAGAGGCCGAAAGGTGGCTGGGCGTTCTCCAGACCAGGGCGGAGCAACGCGGCGATCTGAGGGCCCTGGGCGACGTGCACTTCACCACCGCGGGCATTCTGCAGCAAGCCGGAGACCTGAGAGGGGCTGTCACGCAGCAACAGCAAGCGATCGAGCTCTACCGCAGGATAGGAGACAGCAAGCATGAGCGCTGGTGTCTGAGTCGGCTCGCCGAGCTTTTCCTCTCACTAGGGGATCTGGGCCAGGCGGACGAGTGCGCACGCCAGGACGTCAGCCTCAGTGGCAAGGAGGCCGGCGAGAATGTGACGGGGTCTGCCTTGCTTGGCTTGGGCAGTGTTCTTCTGTGCCGGAAGGACTGGGACGATGCCCTCAGGGCCTTTGAGACAGCCAGGGAATCCTTCCAGAAGGCCCAAGATCCTGCAGGTTTGATGGCTGCCGTCTACTGCCTTGGACAGACGTACCTGGCTCGAGGGGACTGCCGGCGAGCAGCGGAGGCGCTGCAGCAGATCGGGGACGCAATGGGGTTGGATGTCGTGCGCTACGACAGTCGGGCTCTCGCTCAAGCCCTGAGGTTAGCTGAGCAGGTGCAGGACCCAGACGCGTTCCGAACGATGTGCGGGCGCTGGCGTGACAGCCACCCCAGGCTCAATGAGCTTGGGCTAGCCCAATGGTATCTGGAACCCGCTGGAGCGTTCGGCTTTCCTCCAGGCCTCGGAAGCGAAAGATCAGTGTGGGCAGATGCTCGCGCTACGGCACTTGGCTCCGAGTGGGAATGGCGAGACCCGTCGGGCGACTGTTCCTTCGCGGTCCGCGATGGCCTGGAGATCCACGCCGCCAATGGAAGGGATCTGCAGCACATCAACCTCACCGCCCCATGTGTCCTACGGTTCGTTTCAGGGGATGCCGCCGTACAGACGGTGTGTAGCCCTGTCTCCCACGAGCAGCCGGCAATGGGTGGCATCCTGTTCTGGAGAGACCGAGACAGCTTTGTGCGCCTGGACTGGGGATCAGGCGGCCCGCGCGAGATTGTCCTCAGAGGCTGTCTGGGGGGCCGCGACGTGGTCCTTGGGCGAGGGGCACTGCCTCCCGGTCCTTGCCGAGACGGGGCGCTGGACTCCACGCCGCAAGGCGCACCGTTGCCAGGCGCGTCTGGTGGCGAGGATGCAAGGACCGTGCTGCCGACCGCCCGGCCAGAGACGCAGGTCTTTCTGCGGATGGAGTCTGTGGGCGGCCAACTCGCTGCCTTTTGCAGCGGCGATGGGATCGAGTGGTTCACTGTTGGGCGCGTCGCACTCCCAGCGGAGGGCACAGTCCTCGTGGGTTTGTATGCCATTGGCAGCATCGATCGATTGGTCTACCCCGGTGCCTATCCGGAAGGCACAGCGATCCGATTTGGCCCGCTTTACCTGAGTACAAGGTAGGCTTCCACGAGAGAGTTCGGTGGTGTGAGTTGTGGGTGCCAGGGCGAGAGCGCTCCCTGCTTGGCGGGCCTGGCGTGTTGTCTGCTATGGCCTGAACTTGCGGCCCTCGTCCAGCATCGCCAGGTAGTTGTCCAAGGGGATATAGTTCGCGACGCTGTTGCCCGTTCCCAGGCAATAGCCGCCGTCAGGCATACAGTGGGAGAGGGTGTCCCGGGTACGCTGACGCACCTGGGCCTCAGTTGCCCGACACATGAAGTCCATATCCATACCGCCTAGCACGGCGATGCGGTTTCCGTACCGCTGCTTCATTGAGACCACGGTGGTGATCGTGTCCTCGAAGGAGTGCAGGGCATCGATGCCGACACCCTCAACAAGGTCTTCCATGATAGCGGTCAGCTTGCCACATGAGTGGAGCAAGTAGGGTCGGCCGGCCTGGTGCGACATCTGGGCGATCATCGTGTGCCCCGGAAGCACAAACTCGCGCAGGTCGGCTGGGCTGATGAGCGTTCCAGACCGGAATCCCATGTCGTCGCTGCCCCAGATAATCCTGACGCGGCGAAACTGAAGCAGGCGCTCAGTGATCACGCGGTATATCTCGATCAGGCGCTTGCTGATGGCGAGGACCAGATCGCGCTGGTCGTATAGTGCATAGCACAAGGTCTCGTATCCCATCAGCCAGGTCAGGTATTCCGCAAAATGGGCAAAGCCACCGCTGCCGACGACGCACATGTCATCAGGCAGGTTTGCCTCATACCACTCCAGGGAGCGCGTCGATGCGGCGTGCGGGTCTGGCCATGGGTAAGCCTCGAACTCGGCCCACGAAGTGATAGGACCTCTGTGTTCTTCCACGTAGCTCCGGCCGCTTTCCCGCCTGAGTACGGCTGTGTCCGCCACCGCTGTTCGCTTGAGGGGCACCTCCAGTTCCTCGATGCCACAGCGTACATAGTCGTAGCCCAGGAAGCGCTGCAAGCGCACCAGGCGCTTCTGGGTGAAGAACGGGTCGGCGGCATCCAGTCCATCGAGAAGGTCGTACCGGTCGCATATGGTCTCCTGGACCTCCCCGTCCATAAGCAGCTCCATGAAATGCACACGGGCAGGTGTTCCTTGCCGTAGGATACACCGGATAAGGCTCTCCCAATCTGGCGTCACCTCGATCGAAAACGGACTGTTCCTCATGTGTGGCTCTCCTGTATCACATTGGCCTGGCGGGGGCTGCTACCCTGTCCCTTTGTCGCACAGATGGGTCGCCTTGCCGCTCTGGCGGTGCCTGCTTGTCCATTCGGGCTTGTGGCCTCGCGGCCCCTATGATACCACAGAACGCGGGTGGTGTCACCTGCACGGGGCACGCAAGGTTATATTGTGGTCGTGCCTGCCGACACGCAGGTTTTACCCGCGTGGGCGTTGTGTGGTATAATACCATCCCGATCGTGGGCGTGCACCCTTGCGCCGACCCGGCGTCGGCGGATCGCACGGTACATGGCGAGAGATAGCATTGGGATACGTAATCCAGTTCGACGATGTAAGTAAATACTTCCGGGTTCGGCACGAGGGACCCCTGTCGCTACAGTCCCTGCTGCGCAATGTGCTCACCCTGCGTCTTCGGCGGCCAAGGCAGGACCATTGGGTGTTGAGGAACGTGAGTTTCGCCGTGGAGGCGGGGGAGATGCTGGGCATTATCGGGGTCAATGGGTCGGGCAAGAGCACCACGCTCAAACTGATCTCGAGGATCATCGAGCCCACGGTGGGCAAGATACAAGTCAGTGGCCGCGTGTCCGCGCTGCTAGAGCTGGGGGCTGGGTTCCATCCGGACCTTACCGGACGGGAGAACATCTACCTCAACGGTTCCATCATGGGGCTCGGACGAAAAGAGATTGGCCGCAAGTTCGATGACATCGTGCAGTTTGCTGATCTGGAACAGTCGATCGATGTGCCGGTGCGTTACTACTCCTCAGGAATGTACATGCGCCTGGGTTTCTCTGTGGCTATCCACGCCGATCCCCAGATCCTGTTGGTAGATGAGGTACTGGCTGTCGGCGACTATGCCTTTCAAGCCAAGTGCCTGTGGCGGGTCCAGGAGCTAAGGCGCCAGGGGACGACGATCGTCTTTGTCTCGCACGACATGGACACGATCAAGGAGCTGTGCGACCGTGCGATCTGGCTGGATGATGGCGGGGTGTTTGCGGATGGCGCTCCTCAGGATGTGGTCGCGGCATACCTCAGCGGCTCAGACGACGACGAGCACTCCTTGAGCGCGCGCCGGCAGCGCGTGCGCGGGCAGAGGTGGGGAACGAAGGAGGTGGAGCTGCTGGATGTGCGTTTTGTGGACGCTGCCGGCCAGGAGAAACAGATCTTCGCCACTGGCGAGCCGTTACAGGTCAGAATGCGCTACATCGCCCACAGGCGCGTCAGACAGCCTGTGTTCGGCATGGCTTTTCACTCTGGGGATGGCGCATGGATCAATGGGTCTAACACCATGACATCTGGGCACGATGTCGACTGGGTGGAGGGGCAGGGAGAGGTCACGTACTGCGTCGATAGCCTTCCGTTGTTGCAGGGCAGTTACCTGTTCACCGCAGTGGTCTATGACCATACCAAGGCGATTCCCAAGGCCTATGACCACTGGGACAAGGCCTTTCTGGTCCAGGTGCGGTCCAGTGCAACGGTCAGGGAGACCCTTGGGATGTTATACATCCCCTGTTACTGGGAGCACAGGAGGTTGCCCTGAACGTCCCACGGCCTCTGATCGGTCTTGGAATGTGGAGGTTGCAGGCTACCTCGAGAGCGCGCCTATGAAAATGGCAGAGATCGAGGCCACCAATCGCTGTAACACACGTTGCCTGCACTGCCCTCGCGAAGCGCTGACCCGTCCTCTTGGGATGATGTCCTGGGACGTGTTCAGGACAGTTGCAGACAAGGTCTTGGGCGATGGGCAGTTCGAAGCGGTCTGCTTCTCGGGCATGGGAGAGCCCACTCTGAATCCAGAGTTGCCAAGGTTCATCGGGCATCTGCGCGGGGAGATCGCTACATCCCTGACCACCAATGCTTCGACGCTGACGGTGCACAAGACCCGCGAGTTAGTCGACGCTGGCCTGGGACAAGCCATCGTCAGTTTCTGTGGAGACGACCAGGAGCTGTACCGGCTCATGACCGGGGGTCTGTCTTTGGGGCAGGCGGATCGGCAAATCAGGGATCTGGTCGCACAGGGAGCCGACAAGGTGCGCGTGTCAGCCAACGTCAGCGTTGCCCTGCCGAACCATGGTCGGTTATCCGGGATCAGATCCCATCTTGAGGAGTTGGGCGTCCACGACGTCACGTTTGCTATGTGCCACAACCGTGGCGGGTACCTCGACGATCCATCAGTGTGCCAGACCCCGCTTCCACCTTCAGGCGAGGGGCGCTGCGACATCTTTGCCAATACGCTCTACGTTGCCTGGAATGGCCAGGTTCTGTCGTGCTGTCACGATCTGGGTGGGCAGGGGTATATCGGGGACTTGATGAGCGAGGATCTGGATCAGATCCTGGACCGAAAGCAGTGCATCATGCAGACGGGGGTACGGTTCCCAATGTGCAAAGACTGTAACGACATGTACCGCTTCGAGCGAGACCCTACACCTGACGGTCGACCCCTTTCCGAGTGGATCTATGGCCTGTACGGGCACCCCGAGGGCCAGCAAGCCGAGCTGCTCGATGTCGTCCGCCGGCAGGAGGCTCGCATCCGAGAGCTGGAACAGGTGGTGAGAGGGTACGAACGAGGCCGCTTTATACGCTTCGCTGGGTGGCTCCAGCGGGTGCGGTGCACGCTGAGGCGTAGACTGCGGGTGAGTTAGCCTGGCGGAGAACTGGCGTTGTCTGCTTCTGTCCTGATGATCAGTCACGACCTGGTGGGCCCCCACATGGCCGGTCCGGGCATGCGCTACTGGGAGCTGGCGCAGGTGTTGGCCAAACAGCTTCCGGTTGTCTTGGCCGCGCCCGAGGGGTCAAGCACGCTCAGAACTGACGCCGCTGTGTCGCTGGAAGTATACCCGCGCGGCCATGCGGAGAGGTTGCGGCCTCTCGTTGACTGTGCTCAGGTCGTGGTTGCGCCAGGGGATGCGCTGCTCGAGTTTCCCTTTCTACTAGACGTTGACAAGTACCTGGTCATGGATGGCTATGACCCACATACCTTCGAAAGCCTGGCCTGGAATGAGGGTCTTTCCTTAGACACCCGATTGCGCACCCAGGGCGAGAGGCTGTGCGTCTTGGCGATGCAATGCGGCGTGGGTGACTTCTTTATCTGTGCCAGCGAGCGCCAACGGATGCTGTGGTTGGGCTGGCTGGAAGCAGCAAGTCGTGTGAACCCGTTGACATACGACGACGATCGAACCTTGCGGAAGCTGGTCGATGTGGTGCCCACCGGGATCCCTTCTCAGCCTCCACGGCGCACAGCTCCGTTGGCGCGGGGAGTGATTCCAGGGATCGGGCCGGAGGACCCGCTCCTGGTGTGGGGCGGCGGGATATGGAACTGGTTGGATCCCCTGACTCTGGTCAAAGCAGTCGGCAAGGTAGCGGAAGTGCGCCCCAACGTGCGCTTGTACTTCCCGGGCCCCCGACACCCGTACCGCGAGTTTGTGCCAGACATGGCAATGCGTCAGGCAGCAGTGCAGTTGAGCGAGGAGTTGGGCCTGACCGGGAGGAATGTCTTCTGGGGTGACTGGGTTGCCTACCACGAGCGCCAGAATTATCTGCTTGAGGCTGATGTCGGCTGTTCGCTTCACTTTGAGACCGTAGAGTCCTACTTTGCCTTCCGGACGCGGGTTCTGGACTATGTCTGGGCGAGCCTGCCCATGGTCGTGACCCGGGGTGACGCAACCAGCGAGCTCGTAGAGCACTATGGCCTGGGGATTTTGGTTGACTATGGGGATGTGGATGGTGTGGCACAGGCCATCGTGCAGTTGCTTTCGACTCCCAGGGACCATCTCCGTGACCGGTTTGCGCAGGCCCAGCAGGAGCGGAGTTGGGAGCACAACGCCGGGCCGCTTGTCCGTTTCTGCCAGCACCCCTACCATGCCCCTGACAGGCACACAGCGAGGGAGTGGCAGAGTTCCAAGCATCCTCTGAGCCAGGTCATCGAGCAGGGACAGGAGGTTGCCCGCCTCAGGGCGATTGTCGCTGGCTATGAGCGCGGACGCTTTATCCGCTTCGCGCGTTGGCTGCATAGGTTTGGGCGCCGAATCAGAGGGCATAGATGACCGGCGAACCAGCCTACGGGCGTTCGGTATCGGTGATCATACCTGCGTGGAACGGGTGCAGGTATCTGCCGACCTGCCTGGACGCCCTCTTGGCTCAGAGCTATCCTGATCTCGAGATCATCGTTGTGGACAACGCCTCCGTAGACGGTTCGGCCGACCTGGTGGTTAACCGATATCCACAGGTCAGGGTGGTGAGGAACAGAGAGAACGCAGGATTCGCCGGTGGATGCAATGCCGGCATGCAGGTCGCTCTGGCGCAGATCCTGGTCTTCCTGAACCAGGATACGAGCGTTCGTCCTGGGTGGCTGGAAGCACTGGTCGAAGCAGTCCTGCCCCCTCAGGTTGGGGTCGTTGGGTGCAAGATCCTGTATCCCGATGGAAAGACGATCCAACACGCAGGGGGCTGGGTCGAGTGGCCTCTGGGCCTGGCACACCACTACGGGCACGGCGAGCAGGATGTGGGGCAGTGGGATGAGTCCCGTCACGTGGCGTACGTGACGGGGGCGGCGATGGCCATTCGCCGAGAAGTGGCGGAGCGGCTGGGTGGGCTCGATCAGGGTTTCTGGCCTGGCTACTATGAGGATGTGGACCTGTGCTTTGCGGCTACCGAAGCAGGCTACGACATCATCTACGCTCCTGAAGCGCTGCTGGTTCATTCGGAGACCACCTCAGTCAGCGACTGGCGCGCCATCTCGCGGGCCTCACAGCGCAGTCGTTTGAGGTTCGTCCTCAAGCACTTGGCACCTGACCGTTTCCTGGCCGAGTTTGTGCCGGCGGAGCATGCCTACCAGCAAGCAACTGCCGAGGAGTTGGATCGTGGGTCCTTGAGTTCGGCGTACGTGGAGGCCATGTCGGTGGCAGGCGCTGTACTCGCCCGGCGCTGGCGAGCCAGGGAAGAGACCGTTAATCAGGTGCTGTCGTCGCTGCTGCAGTTGTATCTTGACTCCTGTTCAGGGTCCGCGCGTCCCTCTCTCCGCGAATACCACTTCCGGTCCTCGCTGCCCGTTGTTGGGCAGCTTGTCGCGGGCCTGCGGAGGCTGTGGTACGGCGTCGCTGCCAGGTGGGCAGTACGCGATCTCATCCAGCAGCAGGAAGCGCTCAACCAGAGTCAGCAGGCGATCAATGAGCAACTCGTTCGTTCCATGGCTTGCCTGTCGCGCGAGCTAGCACGGCTGGAACTGCGCCTCGGCTCTGAGTCGACCGGTGTGGGGTCAGGGGATACAGGGAGCAAGCGACAATGAGTGGTGACTGGCTAGAGATACCGGACGGAGCGATCGACACCCAAGCGGTCGTTCGCCGGGTTCGTGAGCGCGTGGCCCGGCATAGCAGGGACGTGCAGGGCGATAGGTTGGATGAGCTTGTGGCCACCGTCGACGCCATATGGGCGGAGGTGACCACTGAGCCGACATCTGCCAGGGAAGGAGATAGCGAGGTCTTGGTCAACCTGGATGACTGCGACGTCGTGCCTCGCCACTACACGATCGGTTGGCGAGCCCCGATTGTCGGACCCATACATGCAATGGTGCGACGCATCATCTATGCAGAGGTGCGGCGCTACCTTGGCCCAGCCCTGGAAAGGCAATCGACCATGAACCGTCAGCTCCTTCAGGCTGTCAGGAGCCTGACACAACAGAATGCACGTCTGCGAGAGGAGATCCAGAGCCTCCGCGAGCAGGCGACAGATTCATAGCCAGACATGCAAGTACATCAGTTCCACACCCAAGTAAATCACGGCGATGCCATTGGCAACCAGATGTGGAGCCTGCAGCATCTGTTGCGCAAGATGGGCTACCGCAGCGAGGTGTTCTGCGAGCAGTTGCCACTCGACCTGCGTAGTCGCGTCCGCGCCATCGCAGAGTACGAAAGCTATTCGTCTCCACAGAATCTGCTATTGGTGCACTTTTCTCGAGCCTGCTCGCCTGACACGCTAACCTGGCTCAGACGCATCCCCGATCGCAAGGTGTTGGTGTATCACAACATCACCCCGTACACCTTCTTTCGGGGCGTAAACCCGTTGTACGCCGAAGCGGCCCGGATGGGACGAGAGCAACTAACCATCCTGCGCGCACTGACCGAGGCGGGATGGGGGGATTCGGCCTTTGACTGCCAGGAGTTGGCGGAGCGGGGTTGGCGTCGCCTGGGGGTGCTGCCTATCGTGTTCGAGCCGCGACGGTATGCGGTGCGGCCTGACCGCAAGGTTCTCCAGGGATGGCACGAGGGCTTTAGCGTGCTGTCTGTGGGACGGCTGGCGCCTAACAAGCGCCTTCAGGACCTGCTTCTGGTCTTTTACTACTTGAAGCGGTTCGTCAGGCCAGATGCCCGGCTGGTGCTGGTCGGGTCAGGACTGGGAATGGAGCGCTATGTGGCGTTCCTGCAAGCCGTAGTGAGCAAGCTCGAGTTGCAGGATGTTGTGTTTGCTGGACACATCAGTGTGTCGCAGTTGGTGGCCTACTACCAGTGCGCTAGTGTGTACTTGAGCATGAGTGTTCATGAAGGGTTTGGGGTCCCTCTGCTAGAGAGCGCGCACTTTGGTGTGCCGGTGGTGGCATACAAGACAGCCGCCGTAGCTGACACGCTCGGAGGAAGCGGGGCCCTCATCACGACCAGGGATTATCCTGCTGTGGCTGAGCTTCTCGGCCTGTTGGCAGAGGACCAGGAGTTGTGCGGTCGGCTGATCGCTCGCCAGCGGGAACGAGTCGCCGATTTCCTGCCTGGACGTGTTGCGGAACGTCTGCAGGCCCTTCTGCAGGATCTGGGGCTATGAGGCGCCGACCATGCGCATCTTGCATGTGACGCACCAGTATCCTCCGGCCATCGGGGGCTCAGAAAGGCACATCGCCGACCTGTCAGAAGAGTTGGTCACGCGCGGACATCAGGTAGACGTGTTCACCAGCCGGTCGCTCGACTATAACACCTGGGAGAACGAATTGCCGGCCCGTGGGCGTGTCAACGGGGTGAATGTGTACCGTTTCCGGAGCATGCGGCGCACCAGGTTGATCTGGGCCGTACTGCACTGGAGCCTGGGTCGGTACTGGGCGACGGGCGCTCGAGGGTATGAGCCCCTGATCCTGTTCGGTGGTGGACCGCTGTGCCCAGGCATGTTCCGCCGCATGCTGGCGGATGGGCGCGAATACGACCTGGTTCACCTGAACTGTCTGGTTTATAGCCACGTGTGGTACGGGTACTGGGCAGCCCGGCAGGTGGGATTGCCCGTGGTGCTGACGCCCCACATCCACACGGAGCAGAAGGCGACATATGCCCTGGGCTACCAGTTGCGTGTTCTACGGGGCTGCGATCATGTGATCGCTGATACGGAAGGCGAGCGCCAGTGCCTGCTGACCCTCGGCCTTGGTCCGCTGCGAGTTAGCACTGCGGGCATCGGATTGCGCCTGGAAGACTACCCGTCGAGGGACCCACACGCATGTCGTCGCCGCCTGGGCCTTCCCGAGGACGCCTTTGTGGTGCTGTTCCTCGGGCGACAGGTGGCGTACAAGGGATTGGGTGTGGTACTTGAGGCCGTAGCGCCGCTGCACAGGTTGCACCCGCAGGTGCATCTCCTGGCGGTGGGGCCAGAAACACCCTACTCGCGGGAGTTGTTTGCCCGGTGCACGCGGTCGGGTGCAGTGACCAATCTGGGACTGGTGTCCGATGATACGCGCCTGGATGCCCTGAACGCATGCGACTGTCTCGTTCTTCCGTCGGAGGGAGAGGCATTCGGCATCGTTTTCCTTGAGGCTTGGGCCGTGGGCAAGCCAGTGATCGGGCCGCGCACACCGGCCGTGGCTAGCGTGGTCAGCGACGGGCAAGATGGGTGGTTAGTGCCCGTAGGCGACCCGATGGCCGTCGCTCGTGCCCTTCAGAGCTGGATCGCTGATCCTGCCCTGGTGCGACGCATGGGCGACAACGGCCGCAAGAAGCTGGTGGAACGGTACACCTGCGCTCGCGTTGCGGACGTGGTGGAGGGAGTCTACCTTTGCGCTGTGCGTGCGCGCCACAGAGCCCAAGCACTCGGCCGCTGGTGACGATGGACGTGACCGTTGTGTCGCCTACCCTAGCCACGGCGACTGTGGGTCGTTATCAGCGCCTTGCTGGAGACTGTCAGGTGCGTGTGTTCGTCCAGGAGCAGTCGCCGGCACAGCCTGATGCTGTGGCAAGCGTCATGCCGGATGGGCAGAGCGCGCAAGCGGTGAGACTCTATGTGTTCTGCTATGTCGATGGGCCCTATCCGCTGCTCAAAGCCATATGCGCGGTGACGGCTGGCCTGGTGGTATTGGACCTGTGCGCTGCCACCACCCTGCGTGACGCCCCGGTCCACTATGCCGACTTGTGTCTGGTGCGCGATGCCGTGCAGCAATGCGATCTCCACCAGCGGTTTGGCTACCCGCTGGAGAGGGTTTGTGTTCTGCCACAGAGCGAGGGAAACGAGGCTGCCCTCAATGTGGCCGTGCAGAAGGCAATGCAGGGCCGTGCCCAGCAGCCACCCGAAGGGGAGGTGGGAATGGAGCCAGAACGCGGCGGGCGCGAAGAGAGTCATCGCGGGCCAGTTGTGCGGGTTCGCGATCCACTCGTCGATGAGCGGGCGATCCAGGAGCGGGTTCAGCGCGGGGCACAGGCACGTGCAGGTATGCAGGAATGTGAGCAGTTGGCTGCCACCCTTGGGCCAGAGGAACTGCGCACCTCAGAACGCCCAGCAACCGACGCCCAAGCCGACGACCTGGCACTCCGCTATCTGCAGATGGCACTGGATGACCTGGCTGGCAGGGCTCGCCTGCGGGAGCCGGGTTTCGCCTCGGATGTGCCGTTGGTTGGCCCACTGATTGTTGGCGTACGCCGCTTGTGGAACTGGATGTCTGCCAAGTGGTATGTGCGGGCCTGGATGGCGCAGCAAGCCGATCTCAACTCTCGTCTGGTTGGCATGCTAGGCCAACTCTTGCAGGTGCAGCACGAGAATGAGCGACGACTGCGCGAGATCGAGTTGTACCTGCAGCATATCCGAGCGGAACAGGAGCACACCGAGTGAAGGTCTACTCCCTCGGGCACGGGGTCATTCCTGGTGATGCTGTGACCACCCATATGCTGGAAATCGACCGCCGTCTGCGTGCGTGGGGACTTGAGACGCAGGTCTTTGCAGAACACGTTGCCCCATCATTCCGTCAGGTGGCGTTATCGGATGTGGAGCTACCTCCACTTCTCACGGCAGACGAGGCCGTGCTGATCTACCATTACTCCATTTATTCGCCAAACGTGCGGCTTTTCCGTGCGTTCCAGGGTCGCAAGATGCTGGTCTACCACAACATCACACCAGGGGCCTTTTTTCGGCGATGGGATCCCTACCAGGCCTGGCTGTGTGAGATGGGTCGCCGGGCCCTGGGTACCCTGAGTTCGTGCCCGCTGGCCCTGGGCGACTCGGAGTACAACCGCAGCGAGCTGGTGGAAGCTGGTTTCGCTCCTCAGCGAACCGGCGTGTTGCCCATTTTCGTCGGGCTGGATAGCCTGGATCGCGTGGAGCCTGACGGAACACTGCTGCAGAGGCTCCGCGCGGGCCGGACGGTGAACATCCTCTCGGTAGGACGTATCGTACCCAGCAAGGCCATCGAGGAAATGATTCGCGTTTTCTATGTCTACCACCGTTGCATCAACCCAGACTCACGCTTGTTGCTGGTTGGCTCCCGGTATCTCCCGGCCTATGATGAGCAGCTTGCGGCTCTGGTGCATGCACTGGACATAGAGGACGCCGTGACGATGACCGGGTCGGTCTCGCCGGCGCGGCTCAAGACGTACTACCTGGCGGCCGACCTCTACCTGACCACAAGCTACCACGAGGGATTCTGTATGCCTTTGCTGGAGAGCATGCATTATGGTGTGCCGATTCTCGCGCGCGAGGCTGCCGCGATCCCCGAGACACTGGGGCAGGCTGGCGTGCTCTTTGCTCGGTTGGGACATGGCGAGGTGGCTGAGATGGCACACCTGCTGGTTACCGATCTCAACTTGCGGAGCCAGGTGGTCGCCACACAACGGGCCAGGCTGAGGGATTTTAGCCCTGGGCGTGTAGAGCAGCAGCTCGCGGCGGCGCTGCACCAGATCGGCATCTTGTGCTGACATGTGCCACCATCAGGGTGTAGTGGCGCACGAGCGTGATGCTGTTGGGTACACTCGTGGACCCGGAGGTTTAGATGGCTGACAGTGATATGGATGCAGCGGCAATCCTGCAAGCGCTGAAGCAAGAGGTCCGTGAACAGTACCATGCATCGCCTCTTGCCTCGGCACTGTCCCGAGCGACAGCTCTGGATGAGGTGCGCGCCACAAGCTGGGTCGATCCGCATCGTCCGATCGCTTGGCCCATATGGCCCAAGGGGATCGGGCCCAAGACCGTAGCTGCACTGCAGAAACTGGTGCGGCGTTCGCTGAGTTGGTACATCAGCCCCTTGGTAGATGACCAGAACCGTTTCAACGCGGCGGTGGTTACCGCGCTGGAAGCTCTGGCGCAGGAGAATGCCTGCTTGTTGGCCAGGCTTAGATTGCTGTCTCGTGACCAGGTCGAGCCATCAGCACCGGACGGGGCCAGCCAGGGTCTTTCCACTCAGTGTCGGGACGGCTCATCTGATGTATAGGGCATAGGCCAGTCGACGGCAGAGCGACTTGATGCGCATTGCATTCTTTACACCCCTTTCCCCTCTGCATACCGCTGTCGCCGACCACAGCGAGAGCCTGCTGCCTCATCTGGCTCAACTCGCCGATGTGGATCTCTACATCGACGATGGCTATTGCCCGACCAATCCTGCCATCGCCGGCCGCTTTCCGATCGACAGTTATCGTAGCTTCCGGGCTCATGCAGGTCGATATGACGCCGTCCTCTATGCGATGGGCGATGATGCCCGGTTCCACGACTATGTGTACGAGGCGATGCAGCAGTTCCCGGGGATCGTGATCCTGCACGACACCACGCTGCACCGCACGATGATCAACCGTGCGCTCCGTTCTCTCGACCCGGAGCGGTACCTGCGAGAGATGCGGTATGCATACGGGACGGCAGACTTTCGGATGGCCTGGCAAGTCATCTCGGGATTCGGTGCCGAGTACGCGACCAAGTATCCACTCTTTGAGCGGGTCGTGGATCGCAGTCTGGGGGTGATCGTGCACAACGCCTATGCCGCTCACCAGGTCCTGCGCTACTGCCCGACGGCGCGCGTCGCCCAGATCAACCAGCACTTCTTCCTGCCTCCGGACTGGCCGCAGGACACAAACCTCCACGAACTGCGGCTGCAATTGCGCGCCCGCTTGGGACTGGGCGCTCGCTTTGTGATCGGTTCATTCGGGTTGTTTGTCCCAGACAAGCGGCTCGACACCTGTCTGCGTGCTTTTGCCAGGTTGCGGGAGCGCCACCCAGAGGCAGCTTACCTGCTGGTCGGCAGTCACCCCAAGAGCTATGACCTGCCCCGGTTGGTCAGGGATCTGGGGCTGGACCAGCACGTGCTGCTGACTGGGTGGAAGGACCCTGTGCCCTTTACACAGCACATGTGCCTGCTGGATGTCGGCGTCCACTTGCGCTACCCTCACGTTGGGGGAACGCCTTTCACGCCGATTCGCCTGATGGGGCTGGGCATCGCGACTGTGTTGTCCGATATCGGACCACTCGCCGGACTGCCAGAAGGATGTTGTGCCAAGATCGCTCCCGATCGATTCGAGGAGGAGGGACTGCTGGCCATACTGACCCGCCTGGCGGAAGACGATGCCCTTCGGGAGCGGCTGGGGGAGGCCGGGGCGGAGTGGATCCGACTCCATCATGACCCACGGATCGTGGCCCGGCGCTATGTCGACAACATCCAGAGATTCGTATCCACGGCTGCTATGGATACACACGACCGAGCAGCGGAACACCGCGCTCACTACCTGATCCGCGAAGCCGCGGCGTTTGCTGTGGCAGCAGGAATTCGCGAGCAAGACGACACCTTTCTCCAGTCTCTGGCCCGGTCCATCCTGCGAAGGGACAGGGAGTGAACCCCTGGGGATCCTGCGGGATTTACGGAAGTTTCACAGCACTCCGGCCCAGATTGTGGTAGAATGGGGACAGATCGGTTGAACGAGGTCCGGAGGCGAGGTATGGACAGGCAGTGTACCCAGGCGATGCCGAACAGTCGGATTCGTATAGCCGGAGATTGCCAGACACCACAACCCCACATTTGCCTAATCCTGCTGAGATGGGGGCGATTGGCGCTATTCACTGGTCTGATGCTTCTGCTGGTTGGCATCGGTCGCCTGACATCGCAGTCTGTCAGCTCTTCGAGTGCTGCTTTGAGCGCCAAGATAGCTCTGGGCGGAGAGCGAATCATGCACTCAAGCCCAGCCGCAGCCGACCTGGATGGCGATGGAGACAAGGAGATCGTCATCGGCGGCCAGGACGGACTGCTCTATGTGCTGGCCTATGAGAGTGGCATGTGGCAGATTGTGTGGGCAAGACAGACGGCAAGTGATCTGGTCAACGCCGGTGCGCCGACTGCGTCCCCTTGTGTATCACAGCAAGGCGACATTCGCTCTTCGCCCGCAGTTGCGGATCTGGACAATGACGGACATTTGGAAATCACTGTCTCGACGGGAGGCGACACCGGACAGCACCGCAACGGTGGCGTTCTGGTCTACCGGTACAACAGACGTTGGTCTTTTTCGGTTCTGCCAGGATGGCCGCAGCCCCGGCTAGACAAGGTAGGGGGCGGGCCCGGAGCCAGCGTGCCTGACGGCTGCTGGGATGGGTTCTGGTCGACCCCGTCCCTGGGGGACCTGGACGGCGATGGAGACCTGGAGGTCGTGGTCGAGGGGTTCGACCGGCACATTCACGCCTGGCATCATGACGGGTCGCCCGTGGCGGGGGGATGGCCAATCTACCGGTATGTCGATGAGACAGACCAAGTCGAGAGTCAGGACTGCCTGTTGCGAGGAGGTTGGTCATCGCCTGCGCTGGGGGATATTGACGGCGACGGGCTCCCGGAGGTGGTAGTTGGGACGGACAGCCCGCCATGGAACTGCCCCGGAAACTGGGGCACGATCGACTATACACGATCCACCGTCTGGGCAATCAACGGAGACAGCAGCAACGTGCCTGGTTGGCCGGTGGCTACGCAGCAGACCATCCAGTCATCGCCAGCGCTCGGGGACATTGACGGTGATGGCAGCCTGGAGATAGTGGTGGGTAGCGGGGAAGGCATCGCGGGCACCGGTGGCTATGTGGTGTACGCCTGGCATGGCAACGGCGTGCCATTGAGTGGCTGGCCGCGGCCCGTTGCTGCCAACGTCCGCTCTTCCCCAGCCCTGGGTGACCTCGACCATGACGGCATCCCGGATGTGGTCATCGGATGCGGCACCGAGAAATCGGAATCCGTCTGCAATCAGCTCTACGCCTGGCGCGGCAATGGCACTCCGATATCGGGGTTCCCGGCGACCCTGTCCGCTGCCAGCTTGCCGAACTCCCCTGTACTGGCGGACTATGACGGAGATGGGGACATGGAGGTGTTGGTCGTCCCCCGTGACTCGCACCGGGTGCTGGCTTTTCGAAGCAACGGGCTTGCCGAGACCGACTCGTCCATGCAAGCCGACAGCACTCTGGTGAGCTCGCCTCTCGTGGACGATGTAGACGGCGATGGCAGCCTCGAGGTGGTGATCGGGGGAGCGAGCGACAGCAGTCCGACCGCCGCAGGGGCTGTCTATGTCTGGGATGTGGCAGGACATGCGGATGAGAAGAGGCCTTGGCCGATGTTCCACCACAACACCCAGCGTACCGGCTCCGCCTATTCCATCGCCGGCAGAGTGGCTGATGTGCATAGCACGCCCGCTGCGGGCGTCTCTGTCTCCATCCACGCCGGCGTGCAAGTCACGACAGGTGCGGATGGTGCCTATCGGTTTGCCGGGCTAGACCAGGGGATATACGTTCTCAGCCCAGCGCTGACCGGCCGTGGCTTCTACCCGGCTACCCGTGCAGCCACTCTTCCGCCCAGCGCAAGAGGCCAGGACTTTGTGATCCTGGCCGGGCCGGTCTCGGCGACGCTCGCACCAGCTAGTTCTCTATTTCTTGGGTTCACCGATACTCAAGGGCTGGGCACCTGGCTGGATTTCCCGGCAGGAGCGGTCAGCCAGTCGGTAACCATCTACCTCACGCCGACCTTGGCCTCGGCCCAACCCGCGTATTGGTTCACCGGGCATGCCTTTGAGTTGGCCGTCTTCCAGGGAGGGGTGCAGCAGCCAGGGTTTGTGTTCCAGATGCCGATCGGCATCACCATCTACTATAGTGATCTTGACATCGGGGCGGTAAGGAGCGAAGGGGAGCTCGTTCTCGAGCAGTCAGTGGGGACCGGATGGCAGAACGCTACACAGACATGCAGCCCTGCATCCTCTACCACCATTGACCAGGCCAACAACCACCTGCATGTCCCAGTCTGCCGTGCCGGGACGTTCGGCCTGTTTGGGCCGACCAACCAGGCCTACCTGCCTGCTGTCATGCTCAGGCAGTGAGGGCGAGGCACTTTGCACAATGGTGAACGTGCTGCCGATGCCATTGCCCACAAGTCGCCAGCCCATTCGGTCACTAGCTGTGGTCGCGCCTTGTTAGGGCAGGTCCAATAGCCCGACCATGCTTGTCCTCATTCCTCTGCCGAGCTGTGCGCACGCCCGCAAGGTTGCGTAGCAATCACCTTGCTGTAGAGTGCGCGCACCTGATCGGTCACCGCGTCCCATGTGTACCGCAGAAGCACTTTTCTCCTTCCGGCCTCGCCCATCTGCCGCGCTCGCTGCGGATCGGCGAGCAGCTCATGGATCGCTGTGGCAAGATCGTTCGGGTCCTGGTACCGGGCCAGCAGGCCATCCCGCCCATTGTCGATCACAGAAGGGATTGCCCCGACGCGTGCGCCGATAACCGGTTTGCCACACGCCCAGGCTTCGAGAAACGCTATGCCAAAGGACTCGTAGCCCGAAGGCAGGACGAGCAGGTCACAGGCAGCCAGCAGGGCTGGCTTGTCCTCCTCAGCAAAGTCATCGATCACAGTGACGTGCGCCTGTTGCTGGGGTGCGAGGCTGCGAATCATCTCTCTGATCTGCGGTGAGTAAGCAGTACGCGCGCCTGCTAGCAGGAGTTGGGTATCGGGATACACGTTCCAAACCCGGCGCATGGCGCTGATCAGCACGTCGATCTGCTTGCGAGGGCTCTGCTTGGCGATCAGGGCCACCACCGGGTGGTTCTGCCAGCCGTGTTGTTCACGGGTTGCAGTACCGTCTGCCTGCGCGTATGCTTCAGCATCCACTCCCGGCCCAATGACCACCACTTTGTCCCTATGCACGCCACGGTCGAGCAGATGGTCGCGCTCATAGGGGGTCAGGGCGATGTAGGCATCGGCTTTCCGGATTGCACGGTACATCATCGGCCGCTCATAGCCCATGCGGTCGGCGACGTGGATCGCCCCGAGCATGACAACAGGGATGCCAGCTCGGCGGGCGCCGGCCAAGGCATAGTACATATGCAAGTGCGGAAAGGCCGTCGCCAGTACGATATCAGCTCCGCTGTTGGCTACAGCCTCGGTCATGCCCGCGATCAGGGGTCCATTGTAGAGGGTGCGCAGCCAATCGTTGTACGGCAGACGCAGCCTATGAGCGACATGCGCAGCCAACATCCGCAACTGGCCAAAGTGGTTCATGACGGGGAATCTGCGCACGACCACCCCCTTGATCTCCTCGGTTCCTGCGGGCATTGCCGGTTCATCCGTTCGCCAAAAGAGCTCCATGTTGTATGCCGTTGTCGTAAAGACTGTGACACGATCGCCGTGGCGTGAGACCAGCCGCTCGGACAAGTTCATCGCGAGCCACTGGCAACCGCCGACCGACGGTGGATAGCCGTGGACCACGTGCAGAATCCTCACCCGTCTGCTCCTCCTGAACGTCTGGCTCGCCTGGCGACGAGCGACGCCCAGGCAGCCAGGGCCACCAGCGATACCACGGTGATCGCCTCGCCGAACTGGAAAGCCGGAGGTTCGTAGCTGAAAACCACCTCATGCCTGCCCGCCGGCACCTCCACTGCCCGGAAGGCGTGGTCGGCGGCGTACAGGTGCACCCGCTCTCCGTCTACGGAGGCTCGCCATCCCCTCATGTAAGAGTCTGTCAACACCAAAAGGCCGCTGGTACCGGTCTCTACCTGAACCGTGACCCGATCGGGCTCGTAGCCGACAATGTCTGCGGTAGGCGGACTCGGGGCCTCCCCGGCAGGTTCCTGCCAGTCAGGGGGCTGCTCTTCCAGCACAGCGCTCCGACGGAAGTCGAAGGAGCCGTCGGTGATCCTGGCCAACGACTGAGCACTGGTGGCGACGACTTCAGCACGGTAGACCACAAAGGCACGGGGCAAGGCCTCTCGGCTGCGGTACACGCGCACGCTTCCCTCGCCCTGATAGACCAACTCCCAACGCCCTGACAGTAGCTGGTCAGAGAGTGCGTACCTCACGTTCAGCAGGTCGAGCAGTGGCTCATCCACGTTTGCGAACAACGAGGTGGTTCTGAGACGATAGTGACCCTCAAGCCGGTCTATCAACGCCACATAGCGGGCGGGAACGACGGGCTCGTACCCTCGGACGTCGTCCAGACCATACGTCATACTGGCATTGGGATACAGGATGAGACCGGTGGCACATACGCGGTAGACTGACGGATCCTGGTGCAGGAAACGGATCGCTGCCGGGGTCGGGAAGAGTTCCTGTGGGGCGATGGTTGGGTTAAAGCCCGCACCCAGGAGAAAGGCATCGGCAGTGGTCAGGCTCACCGCCACCCAAGACCAGATGTGGGCTCTGGGTGCTCTGCGCTCAAGTCGGTACAAGGCGAACCAGATAACAGCCACCAGGGTGGGCAGGTAGGTGAGGATGTTGCCCGGGCAGAGCCTCACGAGCATCTGGTCGAGTCGTGTCTCCAGCAGGGCGTAGTAGTGTTCCAGTGGCTTGCTGTAGTAGGGAGTGCCCCAATTGGCGTCGATGAAACCCCTGCCCAGGCTGATGAGGGCTCCTCTCCCCAGGGACAGCCCTATGTAGGCACAGGCCACCAGGGCCAGGTTGGCCAAGCCCAGGTAGGCCAACGCACGCACAACCAGACGCAGCGTGGTCCTATCGCCAGTGCTGATCCGATCCAGGCTCATCCCCGCGAGCAGAGATACCGCGAAAGCGTAGACCATCCGCAGCCGCCCAGGCGCTGAGACCTCGAACAGAGGAAGGTAGTTCACGGCGTTGACGATGGGCAGGCGCACGGCAATGCTGAGGCTGAGGACGGCCGTCAACGCGAGGAACAGAATATGGCTGCGATAAGGGATGCTGCGCAGT